>Ga0207902_1000028_pt1 | contig 153577 bp, 133 predicted proteins | sample LinPmetageLP45_FD_184056 | JGI IMG/M metagenome (GOLD analysis project Ga0207902, IMG submission 184056) | Marine viral communities from the Pacific Ocean - LP-45 (SPAdes) | ecosystem: Environmental > Aquatic > Marine > Oceanic | place: Pacific Ocean | collected 2011-06-12
TTCGAATTTGAGACGCAGGACGTCTTTAATTTTTCTCATATCGGTTCTCTTTCTCGCCATGGCAGCTCGTTCCTTCAATAAAGTGATGAAGTTGAGCTTACCAATTGATTTAGTGAGAAAAAGAAGAAGATTTCGGGATTCCGATCAGTGATTTCGGAAAAACGTCATTTTTGATCGGATAATGCCGAAATAAGCGATCGGATTAGACCGAAATCACTGATCGGATTGAACCGAAATGGGTGATCGGAATGGGCCGGAACATGCAATTCCTACAGCCCTTGTATGGTCAGCCACAATGGAAATTTTTCAACCATCTGAAAACATCTGGGTGCGGCCGTTAATAGCTCTTGTCATTTTTCCACTTGGTGGCATTGGATTTGGGTATTTCACTTGGAATGCTTCAGAAAAACAATACAAAGCGAAATTTACGAACAAGGGATTGAATTGAAAACAGGGAAAGCTGGTATATTTAAAGTTGAGTCAGCACTCAAACTTCTTTTTCTTTGTGTAGTCTCAATGGGTATTTTTGTGATTGTTAAGCTTTATCAATTAACGACCATAATCAACCAGAATTCCTCTAATCAAATCCCAAAACTCTTTATCTACTTAACCATTGGCTTGTTTTCCTTTTCGTTTTTAAGCCTAGTAATCGCTCTTATAAACTTTGATCAATCGGAGCTATTGCGAGGCTCAATAGCATTGCATGTGGTTTCCACGGTTTTTGATGTAGTTTGGATAGTAATGGTACGTAATCGAATAAATGTTATTTGGGGAGCACAGCGAGACCATAACTGCTGGTTACATCCTTTGGCTGTTTCAATATTTCATGTTATTTATATTCAATACAAAATAAACAGGCACTACTCGGCACGTGCAATATTACAACCCCCTCGCGCTGCTCGCCGGGATGCAATAATAAGGAAGTGTTAAACGATGAAATGCCCAAGGACGCACTCAACGTTAAAGAGGGTAACCGTCGGCAAGGTTCCGGTTTACTACAGCGAAGCGTGTGGCGGTGTTTTACTCGAAAATCAAACATTGAGTAACTTTGAAAACCCTCAGGAAAAAAGAGGGAATGTTTTAGCAAAGCACCTCAGCCAGTTTCATTACGAAATAGACGCTTTAAATAAGCGTATTTCGTGCCCTAAGTGCCCTGATACAGTGATGTTACGTAGGTTTTACAGCCCCCTTCATGCTGTAGAAATAGATGAGTGTCCTAATTGTGGTGCCATTTGGTTAGACACTGGTGAATTAGAGAAGATACAGTCATTGATGCTGAATGAGAAAGACCGCGCGCTTTTAAGAATAGAGTTAATGAAAAAGCATGAAAGAATCGAGGTTAAAGGTATGCCTCACCGTCATGATAATTGGAATAAACGCAGTGACAAAGTAGACGCTTTTTTCGATTTAGCATCTTATATCTCCAATAGTTGGTAGGGACAGCGTAGATGACAACTAGTCACTTCGTTCGCTGGGGAACATTCTAGGGGCTGTTTCGTCCCTCAAGATTAACCATGGGTTATCTGCCGCTTTTGGGGGCGTGGTGAGTAAAATTCTTAGGATCTGAAAAAAATGATGAAGAAACGAAGAATACTGATCATTCGAATCACATTGCTTGTTGGAACTATTATTTCACTATTCTTCGTGCCATGGATTTTAGTAATGGCTTGGGTTTTACCATTACCCGATACAATTCAAGAGCAGGTAGACGAAGCCATTGCAAGTGGTTTTGATGGCATGATTGTTTATGTGGACGAAGCAGGAAAACCACCAGTATTCTACACCGGTGGTTGGAAAGATAGAGTAAACAGAAAACCAGCCGACTCTAATTCTTTGTTTAAAATTGCCAGTATTAGCAAGTTATATACAGCTGTTGCTGTAACCAAATTGGCCAAGGAAAAGAGATTACTCCTAGACGCCCCCATTACCGATTACCTTCCTGAACTTAAAGGTAGGATCGCAAATTCAGAAAAAATCACTTTGAAAATGATGGTACAACATCGGTCCGGAATTCCCAATTTCACTGATAATCCTGCTTATTGGCAGAACGAAATCGAAAGTGATCATGAAGCCCTTAATTTTGCCCTCGACTTACCGCCAAGTTTTGATCCCGACGAAGGCTATCAATATTCCAATACAAATTATTTGCTGCTTCGAAATATCATGGATAAGGTATTAGGATATAGCCATCATCAATATATTAAGGACAAAATATTGATCCCCCTAGAATTGAATAACACTTATTTTTCGCTAAACGAAGTTAACCTGAATAATGTAATGAGCGGGTACTACGTTGGGTATGAAGAAGATTTTAAATCTCGCGAGTATGGAATGTTAGCTACAGCAGAAGACGTGGGGATCTTCTTACGAGCTTTAAACGATGGTTCAGTATTTGAAGATGGGGAAGAGGAAATCTATCCTTACGTCTACGAGCATGGAGGCTTGGTTGTCGGCTATCAGAGTCTCGCAAAATATAACAAAGAACTAGATGCGGTAGTGGTTCAATTTATTAACACGACTGATTTTGACGGGTATGAATGGAATTTATCTGAAATTACAATTAACCGTATTATTAAGATATTAGGAAGAAAAAACGCCTAAGTTAACAACGTAAGTGCAATAAGCACCTATTGTAATAAATGAAGTACAACAAGTACCACGGCAAAACCTTATTGGGTAACGAAGATTCATCGAGAAAATTTATGGTTCATAGTGAAGTACATCGGTCACAACGCGTAGGTTGGTTGCGCGCAGCAGTACTTGGTGCAAATGACGGAATTGTATCTACTGCAAGCCTTATCATCGGTGTTGCCGCTGCGAGTACTGCCCATGAAGACATCCTTCTAGCTGGTGCTGCAGGTTTAGTTGCTGGGGCTATGTCTATGGCTGCTGGTGAATACGTTTCAGTTAGTTCTCAATCAGATACAGAAAATGCCGATCTCGCCATAGAGCAAAAATCACTGGATCAGAATTTTGAATCTGAAAAAGAAGAGCTAGCAACAATATACGAAGGTAGAGGCCTTGAACCAGCTCTGGCTAAACAAGTTGCTGAGCAGCTGATGGCTTTCGATGCGCTTGGCGCTCATGCCAAAGATGATATCGGAATTTCACAAAGCGCTAATGCGCAGCCCATTCAAGCGGCCTTCTCGTCGGCAGGTGCTTTCACAGTAGGCGCTGCACTTCCTTTAGCGGTTGCCTGGTTAGTGCCAGAGGAGCTACTTATAGCTTTCGTCGCAGCTTTATCTTTAATGTTCCTCGCCGCTCTGGGTGCGATCGCAGCGCGTGTTGGCGGTGCATCTATTACCGTGGGTGCAATCAGAGTGACTTTCTGGGGTGCGCTTGCAATGGTATTGACAGCAGTTGTAGGTCGCATCTTTGGAGTGGTTGCATGACAATGGGTTTATCTTCAATAGCTGCCTCTTTACAAGTCAAGCTTTCATGTAGGACTTGGAGTGAATTGAAAGTATGAGTCAAGCGCCAGAATACGTTTCAGGGGTGGGGAAAATAAAACTGGGAACAGTGTGAGAAATGTCTTGTAACAATCTGCTGTACCCGCTAAACACGCCTTGGGTGTTATATTTCTAGTTAATTTGATCAGGGAGGTTATATTAATAGATGGACAATATTGATGCTGAATTAGCTTTACAGAAGATAACTAAAATTCAGAACTTAGAGAAAAAATTTTCTCGTGTCTACTACGTTCCTGGCTTTGCGTTTCTATTCGTTGTCATTTTTATCTTCATCAACAACGTATTTATCTCCCCTATTGATAATAGTTATTTAGCCATTTTATTGGCCTCCAATATCTTTGTAACGGGAAATGCTGCATTGAAAAGAACAGAGTACCTTAGACAAATAATCGCGCTGAAAGAAAGCGAGTGCATTGCACGTTAGCATTCTTGGCTAGTTAGCAGGTAAACAAGGCTAGTGGAACAATTGAAGTTTATTTTTATCGTTCTCATTTTCATATTTTTGGGTGGCTGTACCACAGGTAAGCTTTACTACACTGACAACAGTGGCAAGCGCAATTTAGGCTGTGATGTAGCGTTTACTGGTTTGCCAAGTGTAGATAAATATGCTGTGGAGTATGCGCTTAGCTTGTGCGCGAAAAGCTTCATTGCTAAAGGCTACTCTATCGATGATGAAAATGCTTACCTCATTGGCGTAGACGCCACAATCCCGCAACCTCCTTGTGAAACAAAATGGGATCACTCAGTGGCTAGAGCAAAATTCAAACAAGGCTCACTTTCAAAAAAAGAGTACGGTTATATAGTGGCCCATATTGATCTTGGTTTGGCCGAGATAAACCAATGCGCAGATAACATCGGGATTGAAATATTAGCAAGCTAGGGCACAAATACGGGCGCTGCTTCTTACTATAGCGCCCCTGTTTTACCACTTTATAGATACAAGTTAAGGGAATTAAATGAAAACCAAACTAATCGCCATTTTGATAGCATCTGCTATTTCATCAGGATGCGCATCCACCTCTAACAAAACAGTGGGTGATTTTCTTGACGGTGCATCTTCTAGTGCAGAGAAAAGAGAACAAGAAGAATCGAACGCAATGCACGCTAAAAAGAATTCACCCGAAACCGATGCTATAGAAGACACTATGTCAGGTGTATTTACCGCCCTTTTTCGTGGCATATTTGGCTCACAGTAACGCCAGCATTCACTAAATATATTACATATAAAAAGTACGAGACAGGGTTTTGCCAGAAACATTTCCTAAAACTTTTTGGTAAAAGGCCCTGCTGATTTACTTTATCATAACCCTTTAATTCTTTTATAAAATGCTTAAGGTTCTAGGATATTTTCAGCATTTGAGCTATCAAGGGTATAACAAAATATGAAGTTGGAAATGAAGCATTTTTTACTATTTTTATTCTCGTTCGTACCAGTATTTACTTTAAGTGCAGACCCTCAAGCCCTTAGCGTGGAACAAGATGGTATTGTGGGTCACTATTATCAGCAACCCGCTAATTCACACAAGCAGCCAGTTATTGTGCTTGGTGGTTCAGAAGGCGGAATTCCTACAAAGCTTGCCAAAGTCATCGCCGAAAATGGCCACCCAACATTAGCCGTTGCTTATTTTAAAGCCGATACGCTTCCCAAAGAGTTAGAGAAAATTCCCCTCACCTATTTCGAAAAAGCAACAGCGTGGCTTCAACAGAAACACCCCGCACAAAAACATATCACGCTGGTTGGGTGGTCTAAAGGCGCCGAGTTGGCGTTGCTGCTTGCGTCCCGCGACACTGTATTTGATCGTGTAATCGCCATTGCACCCAGTTCAGTGGTGTGGGCAGGTATTTTAGCTGATTGGCAGACGGTACCTGGCTCCAGCTGGAGTGAAAACGATAAGGAATTACCCTTTGTTGCCTTTAATCCTACCGGACCTGTTGAAGGCTTGTTAGACCTGTATTCTCAATCTTTAGAAAATAGAAATGATGGCGGAAGTGCGACAATCCCTGTTGAGAATATTCGCGGAAATGTTGTGCTATATTCGGGGGGAATGGATGAAATATGGCCATCCTCTTCTATGGCAATTTCTATCTGCCAAGGTATGACAAGAAACGAGCTATCTCGCTGTAAGCATGTTGATTCCCCAAAATTAGATCACCTTCTAAATTACAAGATGTTAGCGCCCTCAGAAGACTTGTATAAGCAGTTTATTCAAAGTGTCGACGGTAAATAATATTTAGCCTCTTGAGTAGCAGCCATCAACTGGCAGTAGCGTTAATAGCTCGAAATGTGGATGAATTTCATGTACGTTAAATCAGCGCAATTCATGAAAGGGTTCTATTTTGAATACCATTGGAAAAATAGCTATTGTCATATGTGTGATCGCCTCCATGACTTTTTACAATTGGCTTCCTGATATGTGCGGTAACGATATTTATTCTGAAACGTTGTCTCCTAATGGCGAACTAAAAGCAGTAATTTTTCAAAGAGATTGCGGGGCAACCACAGGTTTTAGCACTCAGGTTTCTATCTTGGACACTGATGAAACCTTGGAAAATGATGGTGGCAATATCTTTCGTATGGATGGGCACCCTAACGATGCTGCCCCCATTATTTCGTGGGAGTCAGATTCAGCACTTACTATTAAAAAGACGGTAAACAATAAAGAGTACTTCGCTGAATCTACCTATGGGTGGTTTAATCCAATTCAGATACGCTACAGTGGTTCGTAAAACTAGTAAGGACTCAAATTTGTCCAAAGTTGCAATAATAACTGGGGCCAGCAGAGGTATTGGTGCCGCTACCGCTTTTACACTATCTAAACAGGGTTATCGCGTTTGCATTAACTACCTTAAAAATAAAAGCCATGCAGAAGCTTTGTGTACTTCAATTAATAACAACGGCGGCGTTGCACTTACTCATAAAGCGGATGTCTCAGTGGAGGCAGAAGTCCAAAAAATGTATAACAGGGTCAACGCTGAATTCGGCGCCGTTACGCATCTAGTGAACAATGTAGGCGTGCTTTTTACAAAAACTGCATTTTCAGAAATTAGTGCCGAGCGCTTCACAACAATTCTGACTATTAATGTACTAAGCGCTTTTCTTTGCTCGAAAGCTTTTGTGAAACAAGTTCAATATGATGGCGCCATTGTGAACGTTTCTTCTGTTGCATCTCGAACAGGAGCCCCGTTTGAATACGTAGACTATGCTGCATCGAAAGGTGCTATGGATACGCTTACTACCGGAATGTCATTAGAGCTTGCTAGCCAAAATATTAGAGTCAATAGCGTGCGCCCAGGCTTTATTGCCACCGATATACATGCAGACGGAGGTGAGCCAGATCGCGTAAATCGCCTAAGCTCACAAATTCCGATGGGACGCGGAGGCAATACACAGGAAGTAGCAGATGCTATCGCATGGTTATTATCAGATGAAGCATCTTACGTTACAGGTTCATTTATTGATATTGCGGGTGGTAGATAAGTTAGAATAATCACAGACTACATTTATGCGATTAATACGCAGTAAAAAATTCGAGTGAATTTCTCCTTGATAGATAAAAGCTATCTCCAAATATTATTGCTAACTATAGCCAATTATTTAAGCTACAAGCGTGATGATATCACATAACAAAAATCGCAATTTGTATTACAGTATCTGTTTTTTAACGCATTTATGTGTTTCGTTTATATTTTTACAACGTGCAGAAACGTTGCTGGCGTTTTGCGCAAAAGACGAAACCGTTTTAAAATTTGGTAACCAGCTTTAAAACCAACTCAACGATATTCTAAAAGAGAGGTATACATTATGTTTACTAAAGAGATGGTGCATACTGCGCTACAAACGTGGTGCGACAATGTTGTAAAAGTTGGGAAAGTACATACCGAAGGTGGAGACGTGCAAGCGTTCTCTCTTCAGGTGCTCTCTGACAGCTACGATTATGACAATGGTCATGTTTTGTTTAAACCTACCTTGACGTTTGGTCAGCAAACGTTCCGCCCTACGAAAGAAGGCGCGCTATCATATTTTGTGGGTGGAAACAGCGATTACCCCAACGACAATGGTTTTAAGCTCAAGCCTTGGGTGAAAGTATGGTACAGCAAAGAAGACTTTATTCTTAACGGCGAATTAGCCATTGTGCAGTGTAATGTTCACTTTATTGGGGATGACGACAGTCACATTTTTGTGAATAAAAGCTTTGTCTTTAAGCAATGTGACGATGGCAAGGTGCGTATCATTTTGCATCAATCCTCACTACCTTATCAGCCATAAGTAGATTATTGAACATTAACCCAGCGCGTTGCATGTTATCAAAAGATAAAGGCAACGCGGTATTAGCGCTATCGATTACGTCTGTTATCTTCGAACTCACTTTCAAGCATGCCTTCACGCTGATTGACCGGAAGCATTTGCTGGTCAAATTCACTATGAGGATTGGTTTCGTTATAAGCCAGTGGTTCATTTTCGCAATTGAGTGAATTCGTTAAAACTGCTACACAAACTGACTTCTCGGCTTTGGCACTAGGATCGTGACTAAAAGTACAAGCAGACAGTGTGGATAATGCGCCCAGTGCCACTAACCATAAAGCTGCGCTTCTTGTAACTGAACCGGTTATCGTCACACCATGGTGTGTAATCATTGTAAGCCCCTAAATTAACTAACGTTATTTACCAATTTGGTATACAATATTTAGTTCTCTTTGAGTACAATATCATTTTTAAATTGGGCGATAAAGCGCTTTGAAATAACCCTGTTTTAGATACATATCCTGGCCACCAACGATAGTTTATCAATATTTATTGATAGGCCCTCGTTCACAACTTCGAAACCATATCGGTTATTATGACAAAGTAATTAACAATGGGTATATTTTCCTTTATATTCAATAAAGGCTATACATAGCCAAATTTCAATGGAAAGGGATGAAATGAACGTAGATAAAAAAGGATCTTTGGTAGTTGTAGGTACAGGTATTACTGTATCTGGCCAAATGACCTTAATTACGGAAAGCCTACTTAAAACAGCTGATATCGTATTGAGCGTTGTAACACAGTCGGCGCTAATCAATCTGCAAATGATTAACGCGAATGTGGTGTGTTTACGTCACCTTTATGAGCAAGGCAAATCTCGGGCACTCACCTACCAAAAAATGACGCAACGCATTGTTGATGAAGTCAAGGCAGGAAAAAAGGTGGTGGCGGCGTTTTATGGTCACCCTGGGGTATTTGTAAATCCCTCACATGAGGCCATCAAACAATTAAAAGATGAAGGTTATGATGCCGAAATGTTACCAGGGATTTCTGCCGAAGACTGCTTGGTTGCTGATTTAGGGCTAGATCCCGCACATTATGGATGTCAGTCGTATGAGGCGACTCAGTTTCTGCTTAGGCAATACACCTTAGACCCTCATATGATGCAGATTATCTGGCAGATTGGCAGTATCGCCGATTTCACGCATAACAAACACCGAACATCGCACCCAGGCTTAATGCAGCTTAAAAATGAATTGTTGAAATATTTTTCTCCTCAGCACACCATTATAGTTTATGAAGCCTCTACCATCCCCATTGCAGCTCCTCGAATAGAATACCTTGAGCTAAAAGATTTAGCGGCAGTAATACCAAAACCTATCACTACGTTGGTTATCCCTTCTAAAGGATTACCAGATTTTGATATGAAATCGATGGCAGAACTAGATTTAACCCCTGCCCTTTTTGAACAAAAGTTGTTTGGCTAAAACGTAAGTTTCTAACTACATAAAATAAAGGAATAAAAAATGAACGATTTGTTAGTAAAGTTTTTGATTGCTATGGATAAAGATGAAAAGTTGAAACAACAGTATGTCAGCGATCCTAAGGGGACTGCTGAAGCTTTTGGTCTATCTGACGAAGATGTCCAAATATGCGCAAAAAACGATGTTGCAGCGATAAAAAACCGATGTGAAGCTGAAGGCGCAGACAACCTAGAAATCAGTCACTCGAAATAGGTTGATACTGGCTAGATGGATTTAATTTTATGAGATTGTGGTGTCTTTTGTGGGTAGTGCTTTTAGCACTGCCTAGTTTTTCTGTGTTCTCTCAAGGCGCCACTGTCGATATTGATAAGGTATTGCAAACTGCCGATAAGAATGTATTTGTTAACCCCACGCTCGCAAAGAAGCTCCTTAATCAAGCCGAAAAGTATCTAGCAGACAAAGACCTTCCAGCCTATGAAGCTCACTTGCTTAACCTAAAAAGTCATTCGTATATTCTTGAGGGTAATTATAAGCTGGCTTATGAAATGGCCACCCAAGCAAAAAAACTAGCCACAGAAGCTAATAACCAATTGCAACTTGCCGAAGCGTTAAGGCGACAAGGAATAATAACCTATTTCTTTGATTTATATGGTGAATCTCTAGAGTTACTGCTTAATAGCCTGAGTATTCATCAGTCTTTAGATACCCCCTACATACAAAACACGCTACAAGCTATAGGGAATTTGTATGCTAAATCGAATCAATGGGCAGATAACTTAATAAATACAGGTGAACAACTGGTAACCGAATCAATTAAACGCGGCAACACCTATTATGAAGAACAAGGCTACGGTTTCATTGTGTCTGGCCTACTGGCTAAGGGAGAAATAAAGCAAGCGAAGTCGTTGATTGACCGAGTAAATACTAACCCCGACAAATTCGCGCCAATCTTAAATTTCTATTTGGCAAAAACTTACCTGCAATTAGGTAACCATGAAGAAGCGCTTGCGGTTACGGAAAATATTATCGATCATGCAATTGCTGGGAAGCATCGCCAACGTGAGCTAGCGGGGCTGACATTGCAGTCAGAGGTTTTACTCAAATTAGAGCGCATTGATGAAGCCACCCAAACGGTTTTGAAGCTCTTATCCATTGCACAAGATTTAGACATTACTGAATATCAGTATGAAGGCTTAAAGATGCAAGCCAATATTGCGCTACTTAAGGGCCAATATCGCGATGCCTATCAATTTCTTTTGCAACATTCAGAATTGAAGCAGCAGGTCTTTGATACCCGCCAATCGGAGCAACTAGCGTTTAACAGAGCCCGTTTAGAAACCGATCAAAAGATACAAAAAATTACTGAATTAGAACTTAGTCAACAACTGTCAGAACAAAATAGTACGTTTCAGGTGTACATCATTGTCACTATTTGCTGCGTCGCTATTCTTTTATTTTTTATGTTTGTTATTACGCTTAAACAGAAGCGAGAATTGCGAGAGCTTGCGTTAAACCTACAAAATGCCACCGACGCGAAATCAGAATTTTTAGCCCGTATGAGCCACGAAATTAGAACACCAGTGAACGCCATAGTGGGGCTTACAAAGCTAACGCAAAAATCTGTTGTTAATGAAGAGCAGAAAACCAATCTATCCCAAATTGAACAGTCGTCACAAACCCTACTAGGGGTAATTAACGATGTGCTAGATTTTTCAAAAATTGAAGCGGGAAAACTTAATATTGAATCTGAGGTTTTTGAACTCGACAAGCTGGTCGAGCAAGTCATTCGGTTACACGGGATAAATGCTAAAGAAAAGCGTATTGAATTGTTACAGTACGTGGCAAGAGACGTTCCCCTTCAAGTCTCTGGTGATGCCCTGCGTATTGAGCAAGTGCTGAATAATCTGCTAAGCAATGCCATTAAGTTTACTGACGAAGGGATGGTATTCGTATCGGTTAATAAAAAATACTCTGAACACGGCGTTTTACTTGAGTTCTCAGTAAAAGATACGGGAATTGGCCTTTCAACAAATCAGATAGAATCACTGTTCGATGCCTTTACGCAAGCTGATGAATCCATTACCCGTAAATATGGCGGAACGGGGTTGGGCTTATCAATTTGTAAGCACCTTGTTTCGCTAATGGGCGGGGAAATATGGGTAGAGAGTAAGCTTGGTCAAGGCGCTACTTTCTTTTTCACTGTGTTAGTTGAGCAGCATAATCAACTGCCACAACCCACTACGTTAGGAAACCTAACGTTATCCGACTTAAAAGTGTTGGTGGTTGACGACACTATGCTTTCAAGACAAGCAATAGCGGAAGCGTTACTGCGCATCAATATTAACCCAGATTTGGCCACTGGTGGTAAAGAAGCGCTTATGTACCTGCGTACCGCTGTGGCAAGTAATGTACCGTATGATTTAATCATTATTGATTGGAAAATGGCGGACATTGATGGCATCGAGTTAGCCTCAATTATTAATCAAGAGTTCAGTCAAGGTAAGCCTAATATTGCGATGTTGTCAGCTTATGATATTGAATCACTTAAAACCCTCGGGCGACCAGTGGGCGTAGAGTACTATCTACAGAAACCGGTTAATAGTAGCTCGTTGCAGAATTGCTTACTGAGAATGTCTACTCGGGGCAAACCTCAAATGGCATCGTTAGAAAGTGAAGCTAAAGCGTCACCCGATTTTTCTGATAAAAATATCCTTTTGGTAGAAGATGATGCGATAAATCGTAAAGTTGCCAAACTGTTTTTAGCCGATACTAAGGCCAAGGTCAGTGTTGCAGAAAATGGCTTAATTGCTATGCAAATGTTGGAGCAAGAGAACGTTTTCGATCTTGTCTTGATGGATATGCAAATGCCTGTGATGGACGGGTTAACTGCTGCTCAAAAAATCAGAGAAGAGTTAAAGCTAGATGTTCCAATTGTGGCGATGACAGCACACGCTATGCAAACAGAGATAGAAAAAAGCTTCGCCGTGGGCATGAATGCGCATATTGTAAAACCCGTTAAGCCTGAGTATTTGTATCAGGTATTAAGTGAGCAGTTTGTAAAAGAAACTTAAGCCTAACATTTAGAAAAAAACGAGCCTCAACAAGCTCAATAACAACCTTAAATTTAAGAACACATACACAAACAACGCTAGGAAAAAAAAGCGGTTAACCTGTTTTAGGTTAACCGCTTTTTATTTATGTTTACGTGTTAGCTGTTGAGTTTTAGGCGTTAGCAAAAGTACACACCTAAATTTCAGCGTTGTTGAAATAAAACTATATAGGTGAACCCGGTGGCAACGGCTTCACATCAAACGCCCCAGACCAATGACCTGATTTCCAGTAAGTATCGAAGTACTTATGCAAAACTTCATCAGCGTCTCTATCGCTATCATCATCTAGCCATTCATCGAACTCAAGCAACGCACTGTGCATCGCCATTTTAGCTTCTGGTGCTAATGCTGGGTTTGTTACGGCTTTCATTATGGCATTCAATGCAACTAACTGTAGACGTGAAGCAACCAAATCGCGCTTAGCCCCGCGTTTGTGTTTAGCGCGATACCAATGCACGTTTAATATCTGGCGTACTAGCCCTTCCACACCCACGAGTGCTTTTGTTCGGCTACTTTGCCACGCTAAACGATTCAAACGCTCTGGGTGTAGTAATAACGACAATGCAAAATCACTGGCAGAGGCAGCTGCTGATACTGGGTCGAGCATAAGCCCCATTTTTCCCTGAAAATGCTCACGGGTAACATCATCACCGTACGCAGTGGGCGGAATGAGTGCTAATACGCTTTCAGGAATAGTTAAATAAGGCACGGTAGTGGCAGTAATAAGCTGCTGCATGGCACGTTGCTGTACCTGTGGTGCAACGTCTTGCTGACCTTGTGGCGTGGTGTAATCGCCCTTACGCTCGTATTCGTAAATCAAGCCTCCCACTTGTTTTGCTACCGCTTCTAATTGAAAGCGATGAAGCAAATAAATTGGCACTAACGCATTTTCTAGTGACGACAAGCTAGCATTGGGTTTCAGTGTATCCATTCCCAGTTGATCAAGCGCATGCCGCCTGACCGCGGAGATTTCATCGAAAGCATCTAGCGGATCGGCACCGTTTTCCCACATGTGTCCGTTTGCCGAACTATGACGTGAACTTCGGGTATCAGAATCTGACTTAAATGCCAGTCCTTGATTACGAGTTTTAACAATTTGCTTAGCCAAACCTTCGGCTTCTTCATTGAGAGAACCAAATTCTTGATAGCCATAAACAATAGCGTGTTTATCCCAGGCACCTATGCCCTTTTCGTAAGCCCCTTCAAGGCTAATTTTATCGCCTTTTAGGGTAATGCGCGGGTGTGGATAATCCATCACGGAAGCCAAGTCGTTTTCACTGGCCGCAAAATTGTGTGCTATGCCCAAGGTATGCCCTACTTCATGGGCAGAGAGCTGCTTGATGCGATCTAACGCCATGGCTTCTTGTTCAGGTGAGCTAGCATTGTCACCAGAAAATGGGCTGGTAAGCCCTAGTGCGATTAAATAGTCTTGGCGAACACGCAGTGAGCCCAGCGTCACATGGCCTTTAATAATTTCACCCGTGCGAGGGTCGACCACGGACGAACCATAAGACCAACCTCGGGTAGCCCGATGCACCCAGTTAATCACGTTGTAACGTACATCCATGGGATCGGCATCTTGGGGCAACACTTTCACCTGAAAGGCATTTTGATAACCTGCCGCTTCGAAAGCTTGGTTCCACCAGCTGGCGCCTTCTTTTAATGAGGACATCACCGGTTCTGGAATACCTGGGTCTAGGTAATACACAATAGGTTCAACCGCTTCGCTCATAGGCGCATGTGGTGATACCTTGGCGAGACGGTGGCGTGTAATAAAGCGCTGCTCCGTAGGCTCATTAATTGCCGTAGAGTAATCGAAATAGCGGAATTTCCAATAACCTGAGTAGGGATGATAAGCCCGTGGTGTATAGCCATCGTCAGGTAATGCAACAAATGAATGATGAAGGTGTACCGAAAGGTTTTCTGCATCTGGCGCGACATCTGTCAAATAGTTACCCGGCTTGCTGCCAGCAAACGTGACTAAAGCTTCAAGCTCGGTGTTTTTCTCAAACCCCTTTGTGCGAGGTAAATATACTCCGCTACGGCTTTTGTCTGCTTTAAAGCTGCCTTGTTTTTTAGCTGCTAGCCGGTTACCGATGCCGTGAATATCGCTGAACAAGAAAGGTGTGTAGTCGATTAAATTCGCATTATCACTTTTCGCAACTATCACAAAACCTGCTAATACCGAACTTGCAAAAGCTTCACTAATACTTTGTTTTTCAGCAGCGCTGCCATGGGCTGCACGGTACTTAGTATTTAACTGCTTCAGCATCAGCTTATTGCCAAAGCGTTCGAAGGCAATTAAGCGAGTGCGCCCTAACTGGCCTCTATCTAAACCAATATCGTTAGAGCCTACGCCGTAAGGTAAGCTGCTTTGAAATAAAAACTGCTGCTCATCATTAGGTATCGATAAATACACTTTGTCAGTTTCATCATCATAATACACGGGGATGAGGCCATCTTTGGCTGACATCTCTTTGGTAAATTCGCTAATGGTGGGTAACGCTGCCCACACAGGTGTCGCGAAAACAGCAGACACGACCACAACCATGAACCACCGTATAGCGCTGCACGAGAAGCGCTTCTCAACCCTAGCCTTTTTATTACTTTGTTTGTTTTCGACCAACACGACTGATTTCCTTTTAAATAACGCCAACGCTGTATTTTACTTTTTATATCATCTCAACTTATACCTTATCTACCCTATCGTAAGTGTTTGATTATGCATATGGCTATTCATCGAAAAACACTGACTATTGCGTGAATTTTTAATGGGTAAGGTTCTAACCTAGTCGCAGATGGTTAATGCTTGTATTGATTGCTATTAAAAATCGCGACTAGAACCGCTATTGGTCATTGCAGCTGGCTAACGCTACCTGCTTTTGCTATTAGATATGGCGACTTTGTTGGAAATTAGGTTGGCACAATTGATATAGTACGGGGCATTGTTACCCCACGTTGTAAGAAAGCATGTTGAAGTACGCTACTCGAGCCACCACCCTATCCCCTTTTTTAGCCATGGCCTATGGTGAAAAAGCCACTGCGCTTAGCAATCAAGGACACGATGTTATTCGGTTAAACTTGGGTGAGCCTGACTTCGGCGCGCCCACGCCGGTTGTTGAGGCTATGAAGCAGTCGTTGTCTCAAGCTGATTACCCGTATACTTCAGCATTAGGCTTACCTGAACTTCGTAGCGCCATTGCCCAGTTCTATAAAACTCAGCACAACGTTGATATTCCAGCTTCGCGCATTGTAGTTACCGCTGGCGCATCAGCGGCTTTATTATTAGTGAGTGCAGCGCTCGTTGAGAACGGCGATAAGGTAATACTTGGCGATCCTTCATACCCTTGTAATCGTCGATTTTTAAACACCTTTGGCGGCGAAGTTACGTTAGTGCCGACTTCTAGCAAGCAACAATTTCAGTTAACCCATGACGATGTAACACACCATTGGGATAGTAAAACCAAAGGCGTGCTTATCGCTAGCCCGGCTAACCCAACCGGCACCGCTATTGCAGAAAAGGAACTATATAGTATTGGTGAAACCTGCAAGCAAAATGATGGATTTCTTATTGTTGATGAAATCTATCTCAACTTAGATTTACGCGATAGCTCGCCTTCTGCTGCAAAGCAACCTGCCCCACTTAACACGGTTTTGGCGAATGAGCGCTTGCACAACAATACTATTGTGATTAATAGCTTTTCCAAATACTTCGGTATGACAGGCTGGCGCTTAGGTTGGTGTGTGGTACCCGAGGGTATGACCCAAGTTATGGAGCGATTAGCACAAAACCTATTTATTTGCCCCTCTACCCTAGCCCAGCAAGCTGCGCTAGCGTGCTTTACATCGGAGTCACTTGCCCAATGTGAACAGAAAAAAGCACAACTGAGAACACGTGCTTCGTTTGTGCTGGACGCCATTGCAGACATGGGCTTAAGTATTGACGCGACACCAGATGGTGCGTTTTACGCGTACATCAATATTGAACCTACTGGTCTTACCGCCATTGAGTTCTGTGACCGTTTATTAGAAACCGAATATGTGGCATTAACACCCGGTGACGACTTTGGCGAACATAATGCTACTCGTTATGTAAGGCTGTCGTTTGCCACAGAGATAAGCCGTTTAAAAGAAGGCTTAACCCGTATGAAACGATTTGTTAAACCCTACCTTCGCTAACCGCTATTTATTCGCCTCTGTCTATTTTGTTTTAGCAAGTACTGCGCATTAAATACTGGGTGGTAAATTACGTGTGCATTCACACCCAAATCAATACTCAATTATTACCTAAAAAAATAATTTAACCTGAATGGATTGCGTATATTGGTTGCACGTAAGTTTTCCATGAAAAATAAAATAGGACACGATATTTATGAGTGATCAACGGGAATTCGATGTAGTCATTTTTGGTGCTACGGGCTTCACTGGTAAATTGGTAGCTGAATACTTCCAAAGCCAGTATGGCAGCGACAGCAGCGTAAAATGGGCTATTGCCGGGCGCAACGAAGCCAAGCTTGCGGATGTTAAAGCCGAATTAGATATTAGCGAAGATGTGGTAAGTATTATTGCAGATGGTGATGACGACGCTGCACTAGATTCGCTGACTAAGCGCACATCAGTGGTATTAACCACGGTAGGGCCTTACCAAATTTACGGTGAAAAATTACTCTCTGCCTGCGTTGACAACGGCACGGGCTATACCGACTTATGTGGTGAGCCTGCGTGGATGCACCAGATGATCAACAAATATGAAGCCAAAGCAAAAGATACTGGTGCCAATATTGTTTTTTCGTGTGGGTTCGACTCTGTACCTTTCGATTTGGGGGTTCACTTCTTACAAGAACACGCTAAAAAGCAAACCGGCGCCGCGATTGAATACGTAAAAGGCCGTGTAAGAAAAATGCAGGGTACGTTTTCAGGTGGTACAGCAGCCAGCTTAAAAGCTACTATGGTAGCAGCACATAAAGACAAATCGATTATGTCTGCACTGATTAATCCGTTCTCGCTTGCTGATGCTAACCAAAGTCACCCACAGCCAGATGGCACCAAGCCATACTACGACGAGTCTTTAGGTTCGTGGGCTGCGCCATTTATTATGGCGGCTATTAATACCAAGAACGTACACCGTTCTAATTACTTGGCAAACTTCGCTTACGGCAAAACCTTTCAGTATGATGAGATGATGCTTACTGGCCCTGGCGAGAAAGGCGAAGCGATGGCGAACCATGTTGCCCAAGACAAATCATTAGGTGGTGAGGGTGGCCCTAAGCCTGGTGAAGGCCCAAGTAAAGAAGAGCGGGAAAATGGGTTTTACGATGTTATGTTTATCGGTGAAGCAACTAATGGCGATACCCTTGCGGTATCAGTAACTGGTGACAAAGACCCGGGTTATGGCTCAACCAGCAAAATGATTTCAGAATCTGCCCTTTGCCTTTGTAAAGATGTGTCACTTTCTGGCGGCTTCTTTACACCTGCATCTGCATTGGGTGATAAGTTGATTTCTCGCCTCACTGAAAAAGCAGGGCTTACGTTTAACGTAGAGAAGTAAATTTCTTTTTTAAAGAAAAGCTTTTGAAACGCCGCTGCGGCTCGCCCTGCACGCGGCGTTTTTGTTTTTCGAAGGTTTGCTCTTTATCCCTCAGCGACATTTTTATTTGTAAGCCCTTCTACTGTTTTCCTTTCTGCCCTTCTCAGTTACTTAAAGCAAAAATTGTCAACAAAGTGTAAAGATTTGAACAGATTTCGTCTTATTCACTCCTAATCTTTGAACAACAAGATGCCTGCCCCCTCGCCGCTCCTTGCCCTCGGTATGCAAACGTCTGAAGAAATTAAAAGTAATTATAAATGCTTCAAAGGATTTGAAGGTTCAAATAGCAATCAATCTCCCCATTTTTTTAATGAGCATGTTTGTTTTTTAAATAAGCAGTTACAGGACATATTATGAAAAAATTAGCGTTTTTAGCCGTTACGTTAAGCAGCTTATATGGCTGCGGTTCAGACAACAACGACGATGAGCAAACCACTAATGCCACATTAACATCCCCTGATGTTGATACCATTTCTGATGCAAATAATGATGGAAACAGCGATGGATAAGTAGGGTCTATTCCGCTTATTTGCTTATGTATTAGCTTCTGTATTAGCTTCTGTATTAGCTTCTGTATTAGCTCATTACCTTTTATCTATCAGTGCACCAAAATTGCCGAGTTGAAGTATACAAAGTAAGACTTAATTAACCTTATCGGCTTTTCTGCTACCTACCGATGAGAAAAAAGTAAAGGAGAATACTATGGCTAAGCAACACGCAGCCCAGATTAAGAACGACGACACGTATGAAGCGCTTCGGAATAAAGGCTACAGCAAAGAAAAATCGGCCAGAATTGCCAACGCGCAAGCCAACGATGAGCAATCGCCCTCGAAAAAAGGTGGTGAAAGTAAAAAATATGAAGAACGTACCAAGAAAGAGCTTTACGACAAAGCTAAAGAAGTAGGTATTTCAGGTCGCTCAACCATGAGTAAAAGTGAGCTTATTGATGCGCTACGACATCATTGATACTGCATTGAGGGTGCTTTACTAGAGAAAGCGTATTTTGAATGCTAATGCGTATTAGTAAAGGTAAGGTAAAAAGCCGATGGTTTTGCTGTTGTCGTACCCCATAGAGGTATCAACAAAACCACCAGCATTTAGTCTTTATATTGCGTTACAAACTTATGCTAAAACCGTTTTTAATGCTTTTACGCACGCATCCGTTTCTTCAGGAATACCTACACTGATTCGTGACCATGTGTCGTAGCCAGGCCATGTACGGCCAACTACTTTAATTCCTTGCGCTTTCATTAACTTTGCAAACTCGTCGTGCGGCATACCGGTATCCATATAGATGAAATTGCCTTGCGGGTTTTTCGCATAAGCCTGGCCTAGCGATTCAGCAGCGGCCGTTAGCTTCTCACGTTCTACTTTTACCCTTGTACGCATGGTATTTAGGTTTGCATGATCTTCCATGCTAGCCATACCCGCAACTAATGCTAAGTAGTTCACACCACCCATACGCAACATGCCACCTAATTGTTTTGCTTGTTCAGCGGGTAGAATGGCATAACCTAAGCGTTGGCCTGCCATGGCATGAATTTTAGAGAAAGTGCGGCAAATAACCACATCATGCCCTTCGGCCACTAACTTTGATTGTACATTAGCTGGATAAGCGTCTGACATTTCGATATACGCTTCATCGATAAATACCTGCGCCTTTTTAGATACCCGTTTTGCAAACGCGGTAAGCTTAGCCGCATCTACCACTGTACCCGTCGGGTTATTAGGGTTACAAATATATACGGCAGTGGTGTCTTCAGTAACCGCAGCTTCAATCGCGTCTAAATCGAAATTCATATCAGCATCTAGCGGAACGTAAGTTACGTCAGCGCCCATGAATTCTGCGCCACGAGGTACACCCTCGTAAGTAGCCATAGACGTTACCAGTTTATTACCATTTTTTGTAATCCAATCGGCGTAGCCAAATAAAATGGGAGAAGAGCCATTGGTAACAATAATTTGATCTTCAGATACCCCTTCTTGTGCAGCAATTTTGCTTTTAAGCACATCCACCGTTGCATCTGAATAGCGTGCTAAGTTGAATAATTCACCTTGCATGGCATCTACCGCTTTAGCTGAAGGGCCAAAGGCGTTTTCATTAGACGATAAACGAACAAGGCCGTCGCTTACATTAGGGGTAGCAGTAGGAAAGTGATCCGTTTTCATACCTGCTGCGCTAAGTTCTTTAATGCTAGAGTCTACGCATGCTGTTAGTGCAACTGCACCTGCACCTATACCTACTGACTTTAACCAATTACGACGTGATGAGTTAACTGATGGATTATTTTTTAATTCTTGTTTCATTTGCCACTATGCCTAATAAGTACACCGAACTTTAGATTAATGGGTAACAAGCGGGCATGCAAGAGAGAATTTTAGTAACCCACTGAATTCATTGCACTTATTTAGTGCGCGCAATGCTCAAAAATGTACATCACTTTCTAACTGCTACATTAATATTTTAATTATTCTTTAAATCAGATGTCGGACAATCCGCATACAATGCGGTGAAAACCTGATATTTTGCTATAGCGGAGCATAAGGTTTTGTTACGCTAGAATTTCGTCCGTTTTTTACCAAGAAAGGGGATTAGTGACGCATTTTCATCATTCACGTTTGACACTATTATCATAGAAATCAAAAGAAAATAGCCTATTTTAGCAGCAATGTTTTTATCGTCCTGACTACAAGCCTCCCTCTATTTTTTAAAATCTTTCGGCTTAAAAGACGCGCCTAAACATGAGTTACAGTTCACTTTTTTGTATACTTTCCACTATTAATCTGCTTGATCCCCAAGCTCATTTAAGCGCACCGAATACGATGAACATCTTGCTACGTGTTGGTGCATTGTGGTGCATATGAAGATTTAGAAAAAAACGGCTTTTTCTGATCATCCTTCAGCATTTTTATTGATCAGTCTTTAGGTAATATCTCTAATGTTCTAAGGCTAGACAAATTCGTAATTAACATGGGTAATACTCCTAGCACTGCCGCTAATGTAGTAATAATAGAATCGAAGGCAATGTTGGCACTGAAAATCACTAACAGAAATAATAGCCCCACCAGCATAAATAATGGCGGTCGCAAATTATGCCAAATACTCGACCGCGTTTCTTTAAGCCATACCTCAATGTGCTTCGCAGGCTCTGCGCTCATGACAAATTGCCTGAAGCTCTCATTCACCAAGTGCCATCCGCAATCTCGATAAATTAGTCCCCTTCGTTGTAAATGACCAATAATTTCAGCACTGGCTGGGTTTAACTTGGCACCTTGGGCAAGCTGTAACAAAATGAGCCGTTCATTCGTGGTGCATTGCTCCCACCGCATGCGATAAGCAGGCCGGGCGTGGTGAACAAAAAACTCAACGATTTGCTGAGGAGACCAGTAATTGTCCAGTTTCAATGCGTGTTGCACCTCTTTTAGGTGAGCCACATTAACGCCATTCAGCGCAGACAATACTGCATCAATATTTTCTGCTGAGCGCTTTAGCTTTATTTCTAGATGGTAAATGAGAAACGCCCGTTGCACATCGAGTAAATCGGGCCAGTACGTAGATTCATGCGCCAGTACCGAAAAGGCGGTAGGCGATGTGGTGAGGGTATTTTTCTTACTGGCTACCCAATAATAATGTATATAAAAACTGCGAAGTAATTTGCTCCACTGCCATAACTCGTTTTTACTCGGTAAATGTTGAGTTTCAAACGCAGGGAAGCTCTCGGCGTGGCTAAGTAACTGCATCGGTGACATTTCAGATACTAATATCAAGTGACACTTGTGTTTTTGAAGGGTTTGAATAAGCTCAAATGCGGCATCCCGTTCGGCGTGATCAAGCAGTGCTTTGTTTAGCCCTTTTAAAATAATGGTTGGCGTATTTTCAAGTTCATCTATTTTTAATATTTTATCAAAATCGGGTTCTTTCACCCGAGTGAGCCAATCTTGAATGTCACCCACTTTATTCTCGAAAATGGTATATTCGTGGGCTAAAAATGCGTTTTCTAAGTCAGATTGGCTAAGTTGGCTAATAAACTGAACCTGCATACGTTCAGAGTGTTGTGGTGTAAGTTGTTTCCAAATGTACTCACTGTCTTCTGCTTCAGATGGAGGGCGCAAGCGATAGCTGTCAAAAATATGCTCACCTAACAGCTTGCGACTAATAAGCAATAGGGCTGCACAAAACACACTGAATACGAAAACAGCAGTAATCATTAGCACAGGTAAAATATAGAAGGCACTGGATGATCGCATGAAGCGTTGTGATGAGTAATGGAGTATATGGTTACTGGTTGTTTTTATGTCAGTCCCCGCTTTGAATCGATACTCGGCTGCAGAATCCGTTTGCAACGCTAAACTACTGACAATAGCGTTAATAAAAGTATCAGTGTTGTTGTTCAATACCGATGAATAGTCTTTAGCTTTATCTAATGTTACCCAATTCTCTCGTTCTAATGCCGGGAATATGGTCTTGAAGGGGATCTCGGGGTTAGCAGCTGGTAGCCCGTCTCTTGCGCTCAATGGCTCTTGATACATTAATGCTCGATACTGCTGGCTTTCCAATGAGACATGTTGCTGCATCTCTAATAGATGTTGGTTCTGGAAGGTTGCCTGCCCTTCTAGCATGTAGCTATTTACGCTATTCACTAATAGAACCGTAGGTACAACCGTAACAAGATAAATGCATCCCGCTAAATACCAAATGTAACTGTTCGGCACGCGACTACTCAACTCAGACAAACTACTGGGTTTTTTATCTGATTGAACAGCAATTCCCTCGCGGACTGATTTTATCCACATTAAGCAGGTAGAGAACAAAAATAATCCGATCCCTAATAGCGGAAAAAACAGCGAATCGTAGCTTGAGTGAGATACATGGCTGTTTTCAGTATTAGTGAAAACTCCCAATAAAAGCAGTAATGACAGCAAGGCGAAGCAAACCAACGGAATAAAGAACGGCATTCGAACTAATAAACTAGGCGTGCTTACGTATCGCCATGCTAAAGCCTTTAATGATAATTTCTTACCCTCTATTTCAACGGGCACAAAGATAAATTGCAAAATGATGAGCATGAACGTTAACGTAAAAGACAAAAAGGCCAACCGTGGAATAACGGTATCGATAATGCCAATGGTGAAAATTTGCATAGCGCAAGCAGACCAAATCCATAAGGCCAACCAGCGATAGGTTTTACGCTCTCCCACTATGACATTTGCGTTAGGTATAGCGGTATTTTCATCATCGTACTGATAATGAAACAAACGCGCCCACACACCTTGCGAGCTAACGTATCGGCTAATTAGTACTAAGGGAATTAACAGTGTTAAGTAAAGGATAACTGCTAGAAACACCAGAAGCATATTAACCTGCGACGCTTCTTCTTGGTTGTAGAACACCACAAGCGCCCATTCAGGTATGGTAGAGTGCAATGGCCCAATAACCATGCTGTGTTCTTCTCCGCGATAATCTAACTGTAGCTGCGCGGGCTGGTCAACGTCTATATTCTGTAAGTTGGATAGCGTCGTTAAAAGCTGTAAATCGTGTCCGTTTTCAGCCACGAAATTCTCCACTAAACTTCGCTCTTCGTTACTGTGGTAGAGCACTTTCCCAACTTGGTCGATAACGGCATACCCTATATTTTTCGGCATTACGCGCTGATTTAAGCTGGTCAGTAGCGTACCTATAGAGCTTACACGCTTGGTTATTTCGCCGGTGCCATTTTCCCCATCTTTATCAATGTGTTCGAAAACCAATTGGCTATTAAACCTTGCATCATCGATATTGCGTATTCGTTCAATGAAAAATTGCTGGGGTATAGCGTTAGTTGATTCAAGCAATTTTTCACAGCAAACTTTTCGCCCTGTAGTTTTATAGTGAAATTTACCGACAAGCTGCGTGTCTAGGCGCCACATACCTCCATTCCACGCTCGTTTATAATACTCACGTTCATTTAAAGGTGTTTTTTTAAAGTTATGAAGGTTTTTATGCGGGCGAAAAATCATGTCAGGCCTGTTCTTTTTATAGCGACTCACCACACCGCTTTTGCCAAGCAAGAACCAGTTTTCAATAAAATAAGCGCTGGTATCAGCTACTGATTGCTCATTAATAAGCGAGCAATTCAATAAATCAGTTACGTTGACACTATTCTCGCTACCGCCTGAATCTACACAGCCTGAAATGACTCCACTTTGGCTTCTCTTAAAATAACGAGAATCTAATAACAATAGTTCCGATAACTCTTTATCGAAATCTGAACTTATCATTTTGTGTATATGTGTGGAATCTTGGGTCTTTTGTTGAAGCCAATATCTAAAAAAAAGCTGATCGCTTATCGCAATCGTGGCAACCCCAAGTAAAATAAATAACCCTAAAATACATTGGGTAACATCAGAACGCGTATAGCTATAGGTGGGAGCGCAGTACTGAATTTTAAGAATAGGAAGTGTAGCAACGAGCAGTGTTAAAAAGAGTACTATCCATAACGCTGTATTGTTACCAATTTTAAGGTTATTGAGGACCACTTCTTTTTTTTCTACAAAGGCTAACAGGTAGAGAGTCTTCGAATCGTCCGTACCTCCAGCATTTAGGCCAGTTATTGTAATGGGTTGCCGATAAACCCGAAGGTATAGCCCAGCAATTTGCCTATCTACAGAATCACTCGCCTTTAGATTACCTTTACTACCCGTTTCATTATTTTCCTTTTTGCCCAGTAATTCTTCTACGTTTGAAAAGCGAAGATCAGACAGCGCTTTCGCGAAATTACTATGTCTTTTTTCCGCAATGACCTCTCCATTCTCATCACTGATGACCAGCAATGGAAACGGGCTTAAATGATTCGAGATAAGGTCAGCGATGGGCACTGTTACCGTGTTATGCGCTACATGAACTTTAAAAATACGAGACTTTGCTTCAAATTCGCTGTTAACTTTATCTGCATCGACATTGCTGGGTTCTTCGGTACTAACATTATTTTCTACTTCATTTTTAGTGCTACTATTCACTATCACAAGGTGTTTAAAGTTTTCATTCGAACTAATACGCTTTTTAAACTCACTGACTTTTTCATTTCTATTGTCGCTCTCATTTCCACTTTCGTTATTAGTTTCGTGAGGCTTAAACGCTTCTTTCACGCTTGTTAAAAGCATATCAATAGACTGCTGTAAGCTCTTACCCGCCTCGTTTAATTGCCGCAGGTAACCATGGTTTTGCTGAATTTCATTCTGTTGAATTCGAAGAAAGTAGTATGCAGAGCCCACCAAAATAGCAATGAGCAAAAGAAGGCTGTAACGTTTGAGGGCTTCATGTCTGCCTGTGTGCATAATCCATACATCCATGTCGAATTAAGATAAATAAGTATGGAACAATTAATTAAATTTGTACATTTTTTAAACAATAAATTTACAGCTACTTAAGTTATAGAGAGAGTTTTGGTCCATTTTGATCCATATCAACGCTATTTTAAGAGACTTAAACCACACTACAGCTATCCCGAAACCAACAAGACTACGTGTATGCTCTCGCTAGTAAATAACAGCAATACAAACCACGACATTAGTCCTGAACATCATGGCTTGTATAAACTTAGCTTAAGCCCTCATGCGGATATTGCGGTGGCGAGCAAGCCGGTCTTTGGTGCGAGTATTACCTTTCACGAAGACCTACTCACTCACAACAGTTTCATTGTTAAACCTGACAATTTATTAGGGTGGGTAGATATGGGGGGACTCGCTTATTTTACGATTTGTTCAGGCCAGCATCCACTAGGCGTCAATAACGTGAATGGGAATGCAACCACGCTACCTTCACAATTTATAAGCGCGGAAAATGGCATGCTGCGCTTCACGTCAGCACTTCGCATATACCTACTGGCAAAAAAGCCCAGAGACATTCAGGAACACGGGTTATGTTACTTCACCCCAGTATGATTAAAGACATATAACTACGCGCAGACAGATCAGCAAGAATGGTATCTCTTACTAAGGCTGCGCTTTTAGCTACTTTTTTTGAGTTGTCCGCTTTTGGTACACGGTTTGTTTTGGGACTGTAACGGTAAACAGCAACACATTATTCACCTTCTAAAACACACATCTTAATCGCTTCTGACAAACCTGAAAAACGCTTATCTCGCCGTTCTACCATAGCGCTAAATGTGGTGGTGTTCGCTATAATCAAACACCCTTCTTTCGCCCGTGTTAGGCCGGTGTAGACTAACCCACGATGAAACAACCCCGCGGCTTTTTCACTTTCCGGTTTAGGCAGCAATAACACCACATATTTGAACTCTGAGCCCTGCGATTTATGTATTGTCATTGCAAATACGGTTTCAAACGCAGGAACCCGAGATAACGAAATTGAACGTAGGTTGCCGTCTTGAGTTTCAAACCAAGCCAATAGCTTTCCATTAAGGTCAGGCCAGATAATACCTACCTCACCATTTGATAAGCGCTGTGGATGATTGTTTTTCACAATCATAATGGGCTGGCCTTGGTAGAAAAAACCTTCGCGGCGTTTGATATTGTGTTTAATCGCATCGAACACCAGGGCATTCAACCCTTCTACACCCATGTCGCCTTTTCGTATCGGGGTCAACCATCGCACTCGATTGAGCATACTAAGGGCTTCTTTCGCGCTTTGCGCTTGAAACACAGGTTCGTAGCTTTCTTGTGCTAACTTTTTTAACGCGCTGGTTGTGAACTTGCTTTCAGGTTGTATAAATACACCATCTTGTAGCCAGCGATTTTTGTCGCTTAGGTTTTTAGGCTTTAGGCTGGGAGCGTTTTCTGTGAGTAGCTTTTCTGTGGCAACATCTGAATGCATAGCATCAAGCGCCTGTTTACTTTTTCCTGCCTGAATAGCGGTGGCGACTTCAGCTACCTGCCCTTTAAATCGCTGAGGTGCTTGAAGGGTATGCACCCAGGTTTTGGCATTTTCGTTAAGCGAAAGTAAAGGCAGGTGTGGGCAGAGGGTGGCGATATGCTGACGTAGTTCGCTAGTCACTGCGCCTAGGTTATTTTCAGATATACCCGTTTCGGCAAACTCTGCTTCGTCGCTATCGTGCACAAGTTGCTCAAGTACATTCCCCAGCTCTACAGCAGGCAGTTGATCGGCATCCCCAATAAAATACAAACGCGCATGAGGCGGTAGAGCGCGAATAATTCTAGCCATGAGTGCCAAATCGACCATGGACGCTTCATCCACTATAAGCACATCAAGCATAAGCGGGTTGTGCTGATTATAGCGTGTGGCGATGGTGTGTTCACGTAGGCCTAACAACCTATGCAATGTGACCGCATCAGTAGGTACACTGTTTAATAATTTGTCGTCTACCTTACCCCGTAAGGTTTCCAAATTACTCACAATAGACTCGGTCATGCGCTGCTGCGCTTTACCTGTTGGGGCGGCTAGTACTATGCGTTCATTCTGGTTACACGCTTGAAGCGCTAATAACAGCCTAAGTACGGTGTAGGTTTTCCCTGTACCAGGGCCACCATTAATAACACTAAATTGTTGTACTAAACTTTTGGCCACCGCAACTTGTTGCCAATCTTGCTCATCAATGGTGTTGGTTGGAAACATGGCTGGCCACAGCGCTTTAACCCGTGATAGCCCGTCTTCACTTAGCGCCGTGATATGAGTTCGATTAGCTATACTGGCGGCTATTTCTTGTTCAAAGTTATAGTAGCGCCGGCTATACAATTTGCCTGATTGATACACAAATAGCGGGGATATCTTGTTATTCTTGTCATCCTTTTCACTGCCCAGTGCCTTTTTAATTACACTGATCATTTCGGTAAGGCCTGGAAATTTGTAGCCTAACTTACGAGATGACGTAACTGAATTTGATGTTGTAGGTACAGCTTGTAAATGTGATATCTGAGCAGAATGGGGCTCAGATTCGGTCCAAAGTTGTGAATCAGAGTCGATTTCTTGTTCCAGTTCGGATTTAGCTTCTAATTCGGCTTCTGATTCGGCTTCTAGTTCAGCTTCTGATTCGAGAAGGGGCTCAACAAACAACCGAGTTCCCGCGACTTCAGTGAGTAACAAGCAACTATGACCGCTGCGCTGCATAAATGACAACGTCACCAGCAGGTGTAACCAAATAACCTGTTCAGCGTCGGTTAGGCTTTCGCAATTCGCAAACTCCAGTGCCACAAAACGATCGATAGCTTCAATGCCGAAAAGTTGTTCTAAGTACTCGTTACTATTTATCATAAGTCCAACTCCCCTTGCACTGCATCGGGCGACGGGTCATCTGAGGATTGCTTGTTTGAAAGCGCTTCGCTAGAAACCGTTTTTCCTGAAGGTTCTTTTTCTTCTTCTTTGTCGTCGATGACGTCTATGTCTTGCTCTGCAATCTCTGGCGCAATCTCTGGGCCTGAAAATAAGCGATCTAATGCTTGTAGCGTTGCGCTATCTATGGGCGTGAAAAAGACGCCCTCCCCGTTCGTATTGCTTGGGTGCATGCCTCGCAAATACAAATAATACACGCCTCCAAAATGCGCTTCGGGCGTATAGTCAACAATGGCATTCTTTAAGTATCTATGCAGTGCTAAGCAATAGATTAAATACTGCAAGTCATAAAGATGGTGCTGATTATTAGCGTTTAATGCTTGAGGCATATAGTGAGACACACTGTCGCCTAGCCACGTAGATTTATAATCGGCAACATAGTACTTACCTTCATGGGTAAATATTAAGTCGATAAAACCGTGCATCATGCCTTCAAGTGCCGATATCATTAAAGACGGAACAGGCTCTGCTGGAATAGGTTCTGATATAGGCAAAATTGTGGCCGATTCGCCACTGTTATCTAGTGCAAGCTGCTTTGCTACTGATTTTCTATGTTCGAACAATATGTGTTTTAGTTCGCTCCATTTACTTTCGTTCATGGGAAAGTAAAACTCCGCTTCCCTAAGCGTTTGCGGTAGTGAAAGATCTGATAAGGTTAAATGACTCAGCGACTGCTTTGTACCCAATGGCGTAGCCAGCACTTCGTCTAACCAGTTATACAAATCGTCTGTACGCGATGCTTCTAAGCCAAATCGAACGGCAAGTTCAGCGCCATTTTCATTCCACTCAGGCGCAGAAAAGTCGTTTAGCTCAAGTAAGTCATGCAATAAATTACCTGCGCTAGCCCCTTTTTGTAGGGTAAAGCGTATTTGGTTCTGAGAAACAACCTCAGCAGAGGTAACCTCAAAACCATCATCTAGTGTTATCTCTTCGTCTCGCACGGTTTGCATAACGGGTATACTGGGTACTGTTTGGCTAACATCTTTTGCTGCTTGTGCGGCTGACATCACCGTCATGCGGCTAATGGCCGAGAAAGAATATAAGCGCCAATCTTCGCTGCTTGTACCTGCAAACGTTAGTGTAGCTAAAGGGACAACCGTTTCTGTGCTGTCAAAGCTTGAGTACTCATGCGCCATCGAATCGGCACTAATGTGAGTAGCGTGAGCGTCAGGTTCACGAGCAATCGCGTCTAACATGGTTGCCCAATCACGACCTTCATCGTCATTGATGTTAAGGCCGTGGGCCAAGGCGCTTTTTTCATGTCCGTCTAGTGGTAATACGCCCATATAACAGCGATGAGCCGCACGGGTAACGGCTACATAAGCTAATCGCATTTCTTCAGCGTCGCCCTCTTTGCGTACCCGTTCAATTGCCGTATTGGTGCGCCCTAATTGCAGCTGCAATTCTTGGCTTTGTTCATCGTAATAGGTGAATATTTGCGAGTACGACTTTCCACTTTTCGCTGGATCTCGGTAACCCGTAGCAAAGGGAACAAATACAATGGGGTACTCTAAGCCCTTAGACCCGTGCTGGGTAACCAAGCGTATTAACTGACTGTCACTTTCAAGTCTTAGCGTCATTTCTTCATCACTTTCAGGCTGATGAATTTGCTTGTGTAGCCAATCAAGTAATTGCTCGGGGCGCTGATGGGTTGCCCCCGCTTTTTCTAAGGTTTCCGCTAAATGTTGGTAATTAGTAAGCGCGCGCTCTACTTCTGAACCATATGGCGTGTAGTTCTCTTGCATTAAGTGCAGCAGTACGCTCATGCAACCTTTTTGAAGCCACATATCTCGTAGTGAGGTAACCTTGTCATAGGCTTCATCCCATAGCGCATCGTCTTCGTGATATAACAAATTAACGAGGGTTTGCGGAGTGTACCCCCATAAAGGTGAAGCTAAACTTGAGGCAACCTTACTGGTATCGGTGTTATGCCACACACCATTAAGCAGGCGCAGCACATCTTTAGCCTCGGGGGTGGCAAATAAATTACTTCTATCGCTTAAATAAACGCAGGATAAGCCTTGTTGCTGTAATACATATTTAATGACAGAAGCTTCATTACGGTTTTTTACCAGTATGGCAATATCGGCAGGTTTAACCGGTCTAGCGGGTTTAGCGGGATCCTTTTCATCGACAAAAGTCACCTCGTTAAACAAGCGGTAAATCTCTTGCGCTATCCATTGTGCTAAACCACGGCGTAGCGTATTCGCATCACTTTTTTCATCTAAGCTGAAGCTCACGTAATTCATTGCATCACGTTCGTCATTAGGATCGTTAAGTGGATGGGTTGCTGCCGCGGCTTTGGGTGTAAATTCGACCGGATTGTATTGAATATTAAAGCCGAACACATCTCTAGGGCTAGGCGCTTGTGTTACGGGCGCTTGCGGAACCGGCGCGCCATAAAACAACCGGTTATAGGCCTTCACCATACCGGCGACCGAACGCCAGTTGGTGTTCATTACCCAGCGATAATCGGCCTGTTGCCCTGCTTTTAAATAAGTAAATATGTCGCCGCCCCTGAAGCGATAAATCGCTTGTTTGGGATCGCCAATCATCAGGAGCGCGTTATCGCTTTTCGAATTACCAGCACCTGTTTCGATGCCCGTATCTTCTTTGGCGTTAACATCACTATCGTGAACCGATGCTTTGGGATAGACCGCATCTAAAATAGCGTATTGCTTGGCATCGGTATCTTGAAATTCATCAATTAAGGCAACGGGGAATTTCTTTCTAAGCTCAGGTACTAAGCTATTATCAGGCTTAACCACTTCATCGGCGAGCATACGAATAAGGTCGTCAAAGTCGATAACCCCAAGTTGCTGCTTTTGCGCCGCCACATTGGTTTTAATAAAGCTAATGGCGACGTTAACCAGAGTAAAAACAGGAATTTTATCGAGGTTATCTTGCTTGTCTTTGCATGCTGCTAATATGGCATCGGCAAAGCCTTTAATGGGTGCAAGAATTTCTTTTACCCCAGACTTATTTCTACCAAACCGGCGGCCATCAAGAAACGCGGCTCCTTCTACCGGTAGCGGCTCATATTCACCACTTTCAAGCCAAGATTTGAGTGCAGCAAGTTCAGGCGTGCGCACTGCTTTATGATCAGGCTTTTTAAGTAGTTGATCGTGAATAAGCGCTTCGTTATCCACAATATTATTATAATGAAACGTAAACTGTGCAGGGGCTGTACTCTCGTTTTCGTGCAGGCCAGCAATAAACGCTTTTTCTATGGTTTCTTCATCTAGCAAAACCGGCGTAAGCGCGCTTCTTACGCTTGAAGAGAATTCATTTAATAGGTTGTCTGGCACATGCCAGCCTTGTTCCGCCAACAACATGAAGTCGTCTTCATTTTGGGAGACTTTTCTTATCCAATCTTGCGCCGCTTGCAAATAGAGATCGTTAGTGTCTTTACTTAAGTTCAGCGCCATTGCAAAGCCACTATTAAACGCTAATTGCCCAATCACATGCTGGCAAAAGCCATGAATAGTGAAGACAGACGCATCATCAAGTTCTAATTGCGCAGCTTTTAGCAGGGCCAAACTGTCTTTCGGTGAACAGGCTCTATAGAGGTGGGCATAGACAGGATCGGCACCGTTTAATAGCGCAGCTAGGTCAGCGTTTTCCTTTAAATCTTCATTGTCGTTACTAGCGCTATCATTACCAGAACTGTCATCTTCAGTACTGTCATCTCCAGTACTGCCATCTCCAGCACTGGCACTAGCTTTATGAATGTCATTAACGTCTAAACAGGCTTCCCAAAACGCGGTGGCTTCTCGCAGCGTTTTGGCTACACGGCCTTTAATTTCTTCGGTGGCCGCTTTGGTGAAGGTCATCACCAAAATCTCTTTTACATTAAGTTTTTTCTCTAACAATAAGCGTAAGTACAAACGTGTGATGTTATAGGTTTTACCCGTGCCCGCGCTGGCTTCAATTAAATGCCTTCCTTTAAGAGGCATGGCTGGCACGTTTAGCAATTGCGAAGCACTTTTAGACAAGCTCATAGCTGCTCCTGTGATGAAATGTTAGCCACCAAAGCAAACAACAAAAATGCGTGTGTGGTTGGCATATCATGCCAACTCACGCCATCAGGGAATAACCATTTAACATAAGGGTTACTCGCGATATCAGCAGTAAATTGCCCTGATGACTGAAGCCAATTTTTGAGTATGCGCTGGGCATCATCACTGGCAAAAAATGCACGTATATCAGGCACTAGCGACTCGCAGGGCTCATCTGTGTCTTCAGTATCAACAACATTTCCAGTACCAACACCACCGTGTTTATCTACACTTTCACTATCTTCTATATCGTGGCCGCCAAGGCTAGCCAGAAATGTGGGTAAGGAGACTTTGTTTGCCAGAAGAGTTCCGGGGGATTTTTTTGTGCCACTGACTACCGCACTCATTAATGAGCTATATACGGGCGTTGGGGCGCTCAATATATCGACAAACAATGATTCAATACTTAGTAAAATTTGGCGGGCTGTGGTTTTGTCTACTGACGGAAAGCTACGCTTCATTAGCTTGGTTTCACCTTTTACCCAATCGCAGTAAAAGATATCTAGCGGGTATTGTGTATAGGGTGTTACTTCATCGCTTGCGCTAAACACAAGCTGTGTCATAAAGTAACCTAACGCTCTAATGTCATTCACCTTGCCTGCGCACGGCTGCATCAAGCTGTTTCCACCTTCAAGCGCACTCGCGGTAAACGTAAAGTGGTTGCCTGCAAATTGCGCCCGTTTGGGTTCGGCATCATGGGGCCCCATCGCTTGGGTAAGAGCTACCGCGCTTTCCTTCCACAGCTCAAGCTCCTCTTGCGCCACTGGGTTATTGGGAATGTCACCACGAAGCGCGGCGAACTGCACTACCCTATCGCTGTGCTGAAGGGTTGCTGCATTAGCATCATCAAATGAAGCACTGGAAGAAAACATAGCATCGAGTACTTGGTAGCGCACTAGTGCGTTGGTTTCAAAAGGTTCGCTATTGTCTAGCAAAGTCACCGATTGGGATAAATTTACCCCCAATCGCTGCTGAGAAAAGAACGCTAGTGGGTCGCTAAACGCTCGAGCCACCTGCATACACTGAAAGCTGGTATTTTCAGGCGTGCTGTCTACCGCCAAAGGCGCGAGTGAATGTTCTTGTTCCCCCGTTTCTTCGCTGCTTTCTTTGCTGGTGTCAATGTTGGGGGCACTGGTAGCGGCGTCACGTAGTGATTGGGCTAGATGCAACCATCCCGTTTCATAGCTTGGAAGTGTGCCGGTAAAAGCACTTTCGCTAAACGGGTGCAATGGGGCATGTTTTAAATAATGATCAATGTTTACTTGATAGCCGGTGTCTAACATATCGAGAAATTCGCCTAACACTAGGCTGGGCTGACGCTCACTGTTATTTTTTACATCGTTACCTTGGTAGCTTAAATACAGGCTTTCTCTGGCCGAAATAATCGCTTCTAAAAAAAGATACCTGTCTTCTAAACGACGCGAACGATCGCCCACTCTTCTATCAGGTCCCGCCATTAAATCGAGCCCTAACGGTGTAGACTTACGCGGAAACTCGCTGTCATTAAGCCCTAATATGCACACTTTTTTGAACGGGATACTACGCATAGGTAGCATGGAGCATACCGTGACTTGCCCCGTCATGAAGTGGTTACCCGCATCAGGAGACGAAAATCGACTTAACAGTAATTCCCGAACCTGACGCAAACTTAAATCGTAGGTATAATCGGCTTCTTCACATCGAGCAGACAAATCAGCGGCAACTTTAGCAATAAGATCCCAGCTGTGTTCTTGTTCTTTGGTTGGGGTAAAGCAGGTATCACGCAGTGCTAATAAATCGGCACCCCATGCATTCGGACTTCGCGGGGTATTAAGCTCAGTGGCAAACTTCCCTAGTAACTCAATAACATGGATAAGCTTACCTAGCGTTACCGTCGACTGACCTTCCACATCAGGGATGGTCAGCATGTTGTCAATAACACCTTCGCTATCTGGCGCTAACATACCTAATAATAAACGCTTAATTCCCCACCACCAGCTGTAAGTGTTTTCATGGGTGGCTCCTGCCGATACATTGGATTTGTGGCTGCCATCTAATCCCCAGTGAATATGGGCTTGCTTAAGCCATACCGTCATTTGATCAATATCGTCTTGTGCAATACTAAAGCGCTTTTGAACCGCATCAAGTTGTAAGTAATCCACGATATCTGATACGCCAAAACGGCTGTCAGGTAAATGAAGTAGCGTCATGTAAGCAGCAATAAGGGGCTCTGCATCCATGGGGCTTCTATCTGCGATAGAACATGGCAAGCGTACAGGCCCATTGCCCCCTAAGGGTTTGGTTCCCACTCTATGAAATACGGTATCAACAAATGGGGCGTAGTTTTCTATCGCCGGGCACATCACCAGCACATCGGATGGCGTTCTCGATGAGTCTTGCGATAACCAGTGCAGTAAATGATCGTGCAACACCTGAACTTCACGTAGCGCCGAATGCGTACACATAATGGTAACACTGTCGTCAGCGTTATCGGTGGTGTCTGGTTCTGTGCTCTGTATGCTTGCGAAAGGCATAGCAGGTAACGCTTCTAATATATCGTTGTGAATTTGGTTCAATAGTAACGTTTCACCCGTTTCACTATCTGCAGGAATAGGCGCGTCGAAGGCACTAACTTCAAACGTCTCTAAATCGGTGAGCAAATTAAAAAGTTCTCTGCCCTGCTGGCCCAAATTACCTAATAGCGGGTTACTTTGGTCTTGCTGCATCCATTTCTCTAGGCCATCTATGCGCAGCTGCCTTGCGAGTTCACTATCGCTTTTCGCATCGCCCCAATAATTCACACTTGGGTTCAGATGAAAAATATGAATATCAATGTGCGCCGCTAATGCATCAAAAAAGGCAATTAACTGCGGCGCCATGGTGTTTATAGCGAACACCACAATACGTTGTGGTAATTCGTTATCACCACTTTTTAGGTGATCGCCGTTATTTAACGCTGTCAGGGTGAGTTGGTGCAGTCGTGCAGGATGTAAAGGTTCTTGCTTGGCTAGATGGCGCCATATTTCACTTTGCCAAATTTCAGATTCATCATTGGTTTTACGTTGGTTTTCTTCCCATGCAAACAACCAATCTGGACGATATAACAAATATTGCTCGTACACATCGGCCAGCGCCGTTGCCAATTGCAACCGTTGTACGCCCTGTTCTTGCTCACTTCCCGCTTGTAACCAGTACTTATTAACTTGTTCGAACGCTGCCATCGATTGCAGAGATGTCTCTCGTCCTGATCCCTCGAGTCCCGATGCCTCCAGTAAAAGTGCATCAATGCGCCATACGAGGACTTCACGTCGATAAGGTGATTGCTTAGGTACTTTATCTTTACCCAACACCAGCCTTGCCGTGTTCCACATAAATCTAACCGGCAAAGGAAAATCAAGATTCATCGCCACGCCCTGCTCTTTAGCAAGTTGCATACTTACCCAGTGCTGCATACCTGGGCTTTCTACCAGTATGGTTTCAGGCGTAAAAACACCATTGGGTTGATGCTTAATTAGCGTGGTAAGGAGGAAGCTGAGGTGTTCAAGTTTGTTCGATGGATAAAGCGCGAGCAATCGGAAAATCCTTTGTCGTATTCAGCGGGCGTTATGATAATGAGTGTATCGTAATTCGTTGGATAGGTAAGCTGAAATTAGACAGATTTAAGCGATATTATTAAGGGGTGGTATTTAGTAGATAACTAATAGGGACAGACAATAAAAAGAAAAAAACCCATACAGGCCTCAGGACACGAAAAACCTGTATGGGTAAGGTTTACGGGTTACCCAGTAGCAACGTGAATAAACGTTGCCTGGCGCTCATTCACGTTAGCGCTACTGCATAACACAGTTAACAAAATTGATTTTGCAGGTTAAGTGCCAACTTTTATTTTCAATTAAAACAACGAGTTAATTAAAACTCTAATTTATATAAGTCTTTCCTTAGGTTACTAATGGTGCAGATGCACCATTCATGCACCATGAATAAAGCTTCTATCAAGCACTAAACGAGGGACTGACACCCTGAACCTGCAACGGAATTTAAGCTAAATAAGTCATCAATAAACATTCACTGACTCTTCGCATTGCAGTACAATTTCCTCAATTAGAAATTAAGCATACCGCAACCTAGTGCTTAATTTGATAAAGACTTAGTTTTAGGAAAAATAATGCTTACACAACAACAACTTGCCACCATGCTTGCGCTACAAGACAAAATGAACACAAAAGTTAATCCCGATTGGATTAACGCAGGCTACGGTTACTTGCGAGCAGCCATGGTGGAATCCGTTGAAGCTATTGAGCACCACGGCTGGAAATGGTGGAAAGCACAGCAAAAAGACTTGCCACAACTGCAAATGGAATTGGTTGATATTTGGCACTTCGCTCTATCTGCATGCATCATTGATTCTGAAGGTGAAGTCAGTACTGCTGCTGAAAGCATTGCCGCGCAATTGGCGTTAGGTGATGTTACCGTTACTTTCGACGGCAAAGACTACCACCCCAAACAACAGTCGCTGCTAGACAATTTAGAGTTGATGACGGGGCTTTGTGCCGCTAAACGTTTTAGTGTGCCGCTTTTCATGGAAATTGTTGAGCAGTGCGATATGCATGCCGATGAACTTTATCGCCAGTACGTGGGCAAAAACGTTTTAAACTTTTTCCGTCAAGATAACGGTTATAAAGAAGGCACATACAAAAAAGAGTGGCAAGGCCGCGAAGATAACGAACATTTGGTGGAAGTCATGAATGACTTGAACCTGTCTGACGCCAGTTTCAGTGACAACGTGTATAAAGGGCTTCAAGCAAGATACACTGCGTAACCTAAATGACTTAGTGCTAGTTGCGCTTTACCTAACAGCACCTACAAAAAAGCCGAGCATAGTCATGTGCTCGGCTTTGTTATTTTTGATGCTGCTAAACTGATTTGTTAAGCATCTACCCACACTAATTTTTCTTTGTATTCACCTTGAATAACAATATCAAAGCGCTCTTCAAGCACATGACGTTTTACCTTAAGTGTAGGGGTAAGTAAGTCGTTCTCAATGCTCCACTCATTTTTCATGATAACTACACGATCCATAACCTGATGGCTCTCTAGTTTCGCATTGATGTGTTCGAAGGTCTTTTTAAGACTAGCTTCAACACTGGATTTATCATGCTTTTGTGCATCTTCACTTAGTACTAATAAAGCGACAGGCTGAGGAAGGTTATTCCCCGTTACACAAACCTGTTCTACGATAGGGTTTTCCATGAATTTGGCTTCAATAGGTGCTGGCGCTACATATTTACCCTTGGCTGTTTTGAAAATATCTTTCAATCGGCCGGTAATCTTAACGTAACCGTCTGCATCAATAACACCTTTATCGCCCGTACGAAGGTACTTATCTTCAGTAAAAACTTCTGCCGTTTTATCTGGCTCTAAGTAGTATTCCAGCATATTACAAGGCGCTTTAACCTGAATCTCACCTTCTTCTGAAATGCGAACATCAACGCCCTGATACGCTTTACCGATACAACCAATTTTGTCGTGGCGGAAAGGCATGCTGCTAGTACCGTAGGCACTGTTTTCTGTCATACCCCAACCTTCTGAGATATACACACCAATTTTAGCGAACCATTCAATAACGGCAGGCGCTAATGGTGCTGAACCACTGGCCCATAATCGCGCGCTGTCGATACCAATTCCTTTACGTACTTTCTTCGCTACCAGCTTATTGATAATAGGAATTTTCAGTAAGGTATCGAGTTTTTTCTGTGGCATTTTAGCCAATACGCCCATCTGGAACTTAGTCCAAAGACGAGGAACAGAAATAAATAAGGTAGGTTCGCAGTGAAGTACATCACGTTGGAACGACGATAACGTTTCAACAAAGTGAATTTTGCCACCACTGTAATAGCTTGCCAATTCAACCAGTACTCGTTCGGTGATGTGAGCAAGAGGAAGGTAGCTTAGAAGCCTATCGTCACGGTTGACGTTAAGTTGCTCTAACGATTGCTGTGCAGCCCAACAAATAGTGTAATAACTATGTACTACCCCTTTCGGCTGACCCGTACTGCCTGACGTATAAATAATGGTCATGATGCTGTTCATATCTTGAACAGGCGAGTCATCTATTGGCGAACAATCGATGAACTCTTTCCATTGCTGCTTAGTAGCGATATTCGGATAAGGAAAGGCGACGGTATTATATTCAGCTGGAATAGACGCTACTTGCTCTGCAGTATTATCTAATTTGCCTACGAATAATAATTGAACGTCGGCGTGCTTGAGAACGTATTGTACGGTATCAGGGCCAGCAGTAGAGAAAATTGGCACGGAGACGTGCCCTGCCATCATTATACCTAGATCGGTAATGAACCATTCGGCACAATTTTTCGAGAAAATACCGATTCGGCTACCCGCAGGCAATGCCATTTCTTCAAGGCGTTTTGCCACGCGGCGAGCTAGGTTCCCCACCTGCTTCCACGTATAATTTTGATATTCACCATTAACAGGCTGAGTAAGGAAAACGTCGTCCCCACTGGTTTGTTCCCAGTGGTACAACATACTTAATGGCGATTTAATCACTTCAGTGCTGTTTGCATTTGCTGTCATGTCTAGCGGCATAGGTCACTCATATGTTGTTATAATGTAGCTTATTTTTACAATCATTTCACAGATCTCTAATAAGCCTTATTTTCAGATGAATAACAAGCTTTTTAAACGGACGTTTACATTTCATGCGATGAATGACGTGGCATAGCGCCTGAAATTTAGATTTCTTATAGTTTAGACTTAACTTCTATGATGATCTAATACGCGTTAATTTTAAGCAAACACGCATCACATCATCACTTTAAAAGTTAACAATGCACTTAATCAGCAAAATGCACTCACCATTTTTTATTCAAGTAGGGGAATAGTTCGCTGCTAGGCATAGGTTTAGCGTAAAAGTAGCCTTGGTGTAAAACACATCCTTTCTCAGACAAACTTAACGCCTGCTCTTGAGTTTCTACGCCCTCCGCAACACTCAGCATATTTAAGCTACTAGCAAGGGTTATAGTGGTGGTTACCAAAGCATCATTCGCATTGCCTGGCGCCATATCGTCAACGAAGCTTTTATCAATTTTAAGTACCGATAGTGGGTAACGTTTAAGATAACTTAGCGACGAGTAGCCAGTGCCAAAATCATCTAACGCTAGAATAAAACCTGCATCAACAAAGCGTTCAATTTGACGCAGCGCATTGTCACTATCATCCATCAACACACCTTCTGTAATTTCAAAACGAAACGCTTCTTTTGGCAGATTGAATTCTTTTAGTAACGAAAAAACACTTTCTAAATCAAATTCGGTTTTAAAATGAAGGGCAGATAAATTGATTGAAACGAACCCTGTGAAGCCGTCTTCATACCAAGTAGCAAGGTCTTCGGCAGCCCTACGCATCGCCGCTCGAGTGACTTCAATGATATACCTTAGCTCTTCTAGAACAGGAATAAAGACGTCAGGGTAAATGGGGTTACCATCGAGCTCACCACGCAGTAACAGTTCAACCCCTATCGTGTTTTTTTCATGGGTATTAATGATTGGCTGGTAATGATTGAAAAAACTGTCTTCAGAGTAAGCCCGTTTTATCAAATTCTCTGTGATGAGCCTTTGTTTAGCCCTGTCGTTCATGTCTTTTGTGAAATATGTGAAGCCACTTAGCGTGTCTTTCTTTGCAGAATACATGGCCACATCAGCTTGCTTAATAAGTTCGGCGGGCTCTATGGCATCGTCGGGGTAAAAGGCAATACCCACACTGCATGACACTCGTAGCACCTCGTTAGCCAGCGAGATAGGTGTTTCAACCGACTCGATTAATTGTGCCACAAAGGAGGTTAGCCCATCCGTGGTTTCCATGTCTTCAATGACGATTACAAACTCATCGCCGCCCAACCGCGCCACAGTACCTGCATCAGATACTAAATTGCGCATTCTATTCGCCACGACTTTAAGTAGCTTATCGCCATAATCATGACCGAGTGAGTCGTTAATACCTTTAAAGCGGTCTAAATCGACAAATAACACTGCTACATGGGCACTTTTTTGACGCGCACCAGCAATAGCATGTTCTAGCCTGTCCAACAGTAAGCTGCGGTTAACTAAGCCGGTTAGGCTGTCGTAATTAGCTAACTTTAACAGCTTACGTTCTGCATTTTTTTGTTCAGTAATATCAGACACCACAAGTAGATAATGATCAGCTTGCTCGTCTTTTTCGTTCCCTTTAACAGCGCTGATGTCTATAAGAACGTCGTACTGCTTTGTATCAGCGCCTTCAATAACCGCCTCGTCTTTCCAGAACTCTCCCCCTTTAAGATCAGAGAGCTTGCCAGATAGCTGCCATTCCAACGTAGGATAACGGGTGAAAAGCCTATCTATTTGCTTTGCTAACGACTCTTTACTGTTGAAATTAAATACGTTTTCAAATGCAGGGTTTGCAGCTACAGGCACTTTATTTTTATCAAAAATAAGTACCCAGTCGCGGGTTTGTCGAAACGCATCGCTAAAAAGTAACGCTTGCTGTTGCGCTTTTTGAAGTCGAAATAGATGACGCTGGCGTGAAACCACGTACGCAATAATCATCAGCAGTATTAAGGTGAAATACGCTGCATAGGCAAAAGGCGAACGCCATGGTACATAAGGCATATCAAACGTCAAAGTGGCGGGTAAAACGTTATATTCTACACTGCTAGCAAGTGGTCCCACTGTAAAGTGATAACGACCTGGCTCCAAGTTAGTTAGGGTAATTTTATCGTCTTCTGACACGCCCTCGCTGATAACTTGATTGTAGCGTGATAAGGTGTAGTGATACTTTGCTTTACCCACTCCATTCATCGACAAGGATGAAAAGTGGATGGTCATTCCGTAGTCTTGATAATCCAAACTGATATTCTGTCCGTTCAGATTACCCAGTGGAAGCGGTAGTTCCCGGGAATCTACGCTAACGTCAGTAATGGCAGTTTGTCTTGAAATTAGATTGGAGTTATTACCTATCTGTTTCAGCAAAGCGGGTGAAAACACCACGACGCCGGAAGTGGAACCGTAGGCGAGTCGCCCATCTATGAGCTCAAGTGATGCCCCTTGATTAAATTCTGACACTGATAATTCGCGGCCATAAATAAAGTTTTGCACTTGGGCTGAGGCTGGTGAGTACCGATGCAACCCAGAATGCGAACTAAACCAAATGTCCCCATTACTGTCTTTTTGTAGACCGTAAACGATATTGGAGAGCAACAAATTACTCTCGTTTAAATTGTAAAGCGGTTCAAAGGTATCAGCATCTACACCGAATAACCCATACCCGCTAAAGGCTAGCCATAGCACACCTGTATTATCGATAACCCACGACGTTATCGACCGTTCATTCGCTCGTTGTTTTTCTGAAAAGCGATATACCAACTCATGCTCTAAAGTAACTGGGTCGACCAGCCATAAACCGCCAACCATGGCGAGAAACAGACGGTTATCGTGATAAGGAGAGGCACCTAAGAAACCAATGGAAAAATTGATATCGAAGATATCCTCGTCCAAATCGATAATATCTAACTTTTGCGCGTCTAAGTTGTAGCGGTAGTAATGATTACCTACAAAATATAAGTCGCCGTCAGCACCGATGGTGATACTCGAGTTCCATGCATTGAACACATCGCTATCAAAAGATGATTGCAATCGTGGTATGGATAACTTCCCTGTACTGGGGTCGAACAACCGAATTCCCATGTAAGTTTGCACAAACAACCTGCCATCGCCTGTGGGAACTAACTTTTCGATTAGCCACTCTCTGTCGGCCACAAATTCACTGTCAGAGGTAATGAACTGTTCTGATGTGCGCGTATTTAGGTTAAATCGATTCAGCCCATTCTCGGTACCAATCCACAAGACGTCCTTATCGGTTTGCGCTAAAGACCAAACCACACTGTCGCTTAGCGCGGTACTCTTGTCATTTCGATTGTTTTGAATCGCATAAATTTCGGCGCTTTTCACACCAAAATACAGTGCCCCCGCATAGACCGAACTTAACCATAAGTTCCCCGAATAATCGGTTTCAATATCAAGAATGCGTTTATTAGAGAGTTCTGTTCTGCCGTTATGTGGCTCAAGGATGTGTTCACTCACCCACTTGTTTTGGCTAAGTTGTAATTCAAAAAGACCTTCGTTGGTGCCAAACCAAAATGCATTATCGTCACGTTGTTCCATCGTCCAAATGTTGCGGCTTCTCACTACTCGCTGAAATCCCGAGGGCTTACCACTAACAACATGCGACAACAACTCACCTTTCGTGGTCTGAAATAACCCATTAACCGTACCGAGCCAAATTCTACCTTGTGCGTCGTGCATCAGAAATTTGGTGTTTAGGTTATCCACGTCAGGCTCAATCCCGTTTAAGTAACTAACGGAGATAGCTGTTGCATCGGCGTTGGATAAATCGAAGGCATCTAATCCATCACTAGTAGCCAGTAACAGCCAGTTGTCTACAACGATAATATCTCGAATGAAATGCCGCTGAGCAATCAGTTCGTCACTAAGTGTGAAGATTGTCTCGTAAGACATGGTGTTAGTGTCAAAACGAACGACCTGCTCAGGCATACCAATGAATAAGGTGGTTTCATTTTGCCAAAAAAACTGACTCACATCCTGAAACCAATCTTCTTGAGTTGAAAAAGGCAACGCCACTTGTTTGGTGATGGCTTGGGTGTCGAAATCAAGACGGAAAACACCCGACGCGTACGTGCTTATCCATAATGCTTTGTCAGTTTCTAAACTAATTTTGTTTATAGATGCATTAACGAAAAGATCGTTCGGGCCTTTTATGATTTTTGTTCTAACGCCATCCCAACGTGCTACGCCGCCATCAGTGGCTATCCATACAAAGCCATCTGCATCTATCGCGATATCGTTGACAACGTCTTGTGGAAGCCCATTTTTAGTGGACAGCGATTGAAATACGGGATTTGAAAGACGGGGAGACTCAGCGTAGCTAACAGTGCTAACGAAACAAACAGCAAATAAAACTGAGATTAGGTACCAGCGCATGACAACTCGTTTGAATGAATCGTTATTATTATTTGTTATAGTGTATCAGAATGTTTGAGTAAATTGCAGCCAGTACCATTAAGTTACTGAGACTCGCTTCCGTTTAACTTCATTAGTCTTGTTGGACAGGAACTCGCCCAGTATTAATAACTTGCCGCCGAATACTTGGTTGAGGTGCTAGGCGATACAAATCACCGTTTTGCCCCACGTAGTGTTTTTTCACCCCACATTCTTTAGCTATCATCGCGTGGGCTTTTAAGTGAACCTCTTCACCGTGTACAGGAATAGCAATTTGAGGTTTTACCCAGTGATACATGAGTTTAAGCTCTTCGGCGCACGGGTGACCGCTTGCATGAATGGGCAGTTGGCTGTCTTCGCTCATTATTACTTTAACACCTCTAGCACTAAGCACACTGTTTACTCGCTTAATACTGTCTTCGTTACCTGGTATAGCAATAGCAGAATAAATGACGGTATCGCCTTTATCTAACTGTAAATGGGGGTGGCTGTCGTTAGCCATTCGAGAAAGTGCTGTATTTTTCTCGCCCTGACTACCCGTTGCCACGGCAAGCACTTCATTTGGTGGTAAGTACCCTAAGTGAAACGCATCTGCTACTGGCAAATCTACTGGCCAAATGCCCTGTTGGCGGGCAATGCTGTACATATTGATGAGTGAGCGACCGTACAGTGCGATGTAACGCCTGGTTTTTTGGGCAACCCTAGCAAGGGTTATTAGCCGCGCGATATTACTCCCAAAACACGTCACTACTACTCTGCCCTGCAGTGGTTTAATTGTGCTTAACAAACCGTCGTAGCAATTGCGTTCAGAGATGGAGAAACCCGGTTTCGTTGCATTGGTAGAATCTCCCACCATGGCAAGAATATTCTCCTTCCCTAGGGCGCGATAGGTATTACTATCAAAAGGCTTACCGGTAATTGGCTGGGCGTCAATTTTCCAGTCGGCAGTATGTAAAACCGTGCCCGCCGATGTGGCTATTTTTAACGCATATGGTTCGGGCAACGAATGGGTTACCGATAACCAACTAACATCAAAGGGCCCTAGTGTCAGCGTTTGCTCAGAAGCTATCTCTACTATAGATACTTTATTGATCAATTTTGTTTGTGCAAGTTTGCGGCGCAACACTTCGGCAGTAAAAGAGGTGGTATAAATGGGGCACTGAAAACGCGCCCACAGATAGGGCAATGCGCCCACGTGATCTTCATGCGCATGAGTGATAACAATACCGGCAATATTTTCTTTTTGTGCTGCAATGAAGGTGGGATCTGGTGCAACTACCCTATGATGGGTTTGCTTGTTTGTGCCAGAATAGCGATAAGGCGGAATAAGCGGTTCGTCGAATGATACCCCGCAATCTACCATTAACCACTTGCCGTCATGCCCATACAGGTTCAGGTTCATGCCTATTTCCCCAGTTCCCCCTAAGGGTAAAAACCAAAGTTCCTCTTTTTTCGGCGTTATCAAACCTTAACCACTCCTTTAACTGCTTTCAGGTTAGAATATAAAACTTCCATGAGAGTTGTTACTATACTTTCATACGTAAATACTTAAAGACCGAATATTTGTCATGACCACGACGTTATCTGAAATGGAAGCACGTGTTATTGGTGTATTACTTGAAAAGTCAGTGACTACGCCTGAACAATACCCTTTGTCCCTTAATGCACTCACCAATGGATGTAACCAAAAAAGTAACCGATTGCCCGTCACCCAGTTAACTGAAGACGAAGTCATTAAAATACTTGATGGATTGAAAGGTAAACGAATTGTTCAAGCTTCATCTGGCTATGGTAGCCGAGTAGACAAATATTCCCACCGTTTTTGTAATACTGAATTCGGTGACATAAAACTTAGCGACCATCAGCAAGCCATTATCACCGAGCTTTTACTTCGAGGGCCGCAAACCCCTGGCGAATTGCGAGGGCGGTGCCAGCGATTAGCGCAATTTGCTGACATCAGTGACGTAGAGGCAACCATCAGCAGCTTACTTGCTTACCAGCCGGATGCGCTTATTTACTCACTACCAAGAGAGTCTGGTAAAAGAGAGATACGCTATAACCACACATTTTGTCAGCTAGGTGAGAACAGCAGTGCCAGTGAAAGCACAGACGACAATACCGATACCGTTGAAACACTGAAGGCGGCTCTACTTCAAGTAAAAGCCACCCTTGCCGATTTAGAATCGAGAATTAATGATTTAGCATCAGGCGACTAGTGCAAACGTACGTTGAGTTGGTCAATAATTTCAGCCCAATCAGCGTCGTCTTCGATAGCCGTTTTCAAGAAATCCGCTTGGCTTTCAGACCAAAACGGCGCTTCGAAAATATGTTGGCTCTTATTTAAGCCTTTGTGCGTTTCAATAAAATTTTCTATCGCTTCATCGCTACTAGCTAGCCCTAACTGTTCAAACAAACTGCTCATAGTCGGTTGTTCAGTAAACATGGTAGCTCCTCTTCAATCATGATAATCCGTTAATATTGAAACGCTAGAAGCAAATGATGGGATCATTAAATTTGCTGTGCAAATTCCTCTGGTTCCATCACTTCGCCTTCTTCTCCTGGTACCGGACAAACCATAACCGTAAGATTGTCTTGTGTCATGCCGCCCACCCATTTGGTAAGAAAGTCTTTAGTTGAGATTTCCATCGCTTCACAGTCTGACCAATCTTCAGTTGCCCACAGCAAAGCAAGAGATGATTCTGGCCATACAGGAATGCCATCTTCATCGTCTGTCGTTAACATCACGCAACCATGTTCATCTTTAAGAATGAAAAGTTTGCCCGAAGTTTTAATTAGTTCAACGCTGGCTTCTAAGCGTTCGAACGCGTTCATTTGTAATAATGGGTGTTGAGTCGTCATAATTTTCTCTTTGCTATTTGGCTGGGTGTATGGCCGATACACTTGTAATTAAGGCTTCAAGCCCTACACGCCTAACTTGTTTCATGGTGTGAAGGTAAACTTTCATGGTGATACCTTCTAAAGGCTGTATTAGTGAAATTGCGATAGTTGGATCAAGTTGATTTACCGCTCCTTCAGGGAGTACAGCAACACCACCTTCATATTGTAGGTTATTAAGGGCTAAATTGAGTGAGTTCGTACGTAGTTTAGCATCACGAAGCTGAGGGTATAACGTCAGTAACAAATCTCTGGCTTTGCTACCCCAATCAATAGCGACAAACTCTGCCGCGTCTACCACATTACTACCTTCACCAATTCGGTATAACCCTAAGTGGTTTTCTAGTAACACTTCACTTTTAACTTCTTCTGACTTGAGCGGCTCGGTTGAAAACGCCAAATCGGTTACCCGTTCGTGTAATTGACGAGACAGCCCATCAAGTGAGAGTACTTCTGCTTTAACAGACCAGTCGGGAAAGGTATTGTGAAGGTGACTTAAGGTGGTTGGCAACATTAATTCACTGGCTAATTGCGTTGCCCCGCACACTACGTATTCAGAAGATTGAATTTGCAGTTCTTGCTTGGCTTCATTTAACGTGCTGCATAGCTGACGTGCATACGGCAACAGCTTTTCACCAGATTGGGTTAGCTGAATACTGTTGCGCTGGCGTATGAAAAGCGTGGTATGAAAGTATTCTTCTAGCAACTTGATCCGCGCACTTACCGCAGATTGCGTTAAATAGAGATTTTCAGCTGCTTTGCCAAAATGTCGGGTTTTTGCAACTTCAATAAATGTGGTGAGAAAGCGTATATCCATGCTTCTTACAAAACCGATAAATAAGTGATTGTAAACTGTCACAGATGATACGGCATGTAAACACAAAAGCACAGCAACGCACTGCTATAAAAGCAGTGCGTTGTATTTATTTTCAACTAAGAAGCGTATTAACTACCTTCGTGCATTAAACGGCGCTGTTTCTCTCGACGTTGTAAGTCACGATTTTGTTTGTTTTTTACGCTTTGGTGGCGCTTTGTGCCCACCTTCTTGGTGTGAAAGTCTTCCTCTTCTACCGAGTCCAATTCTTCACTTTGGTAACGATAGTCTTTACTCATGTCTATCTCTAGGTTATTGCCACGTCGTCATTATTGTCTTGGCACCAAAAATAGAAAACGAATTTTTATCATCGTTGCGACAATAATTTTTTATAGTGGGTTTCGTTCACGTATTTCGCTTCATCCCTTCAATTCACCCACGTCCAGCCACCTTTTCACTGCCGAATCCAAAAAATAAAAAAATTACATCTTATTCATGGCCTTAGATAAAAATAGAAGAAAATACATTTGGAAATATACATTTTTTACACCCAATAAATTCGTACATATTTACACTTTGTGTTTTCCAACAAAATTTTTTATTGATAAGGAAAAAATGTTTTGTTTTATGTTCTGATTCTTTTGTCTTAAAAGTTCGCTTGAAGACAACTCAATGCTGGGTACAACCATGAAAAATTTATCAATTCGCGTTTCTCAAAAACCTTTTATAGATAGACAAAAATTTCCTTATGGCTTTCGAAAATCTGGCGATTTCAGTATTGGTGAGGCAGATATACTAACCGGTTATGGAAAAACCCTGCTGGCACTGGAATGCGGAGAGTTAACACCAGAGACGGATGATGAGCGTCATTTTGTAGATTTTGTTAGTGGTAAAGTGGATGCTGACAATACTATTGAGCGCACCTGGGCCAAGTATGTACGTTTATCTCGAGGTAAGAAGCACTTCTACACGTTGCATAGCACCGCTGCGAGTAATCAGTCAGACTACGATGAAGATTACAGTGACGAAACATTTGACGTAGCGTAATTTTGCGTTCGATTTATGTATAACCAGCTCGGTGGAAATCGTGCTGGTTGCTTCTACTTGTGATATTTCCCTCGCTTTTCACCGCTTTGTTGATCCATATCTAGATTGCGTCCGAACAAATCTTTGCATATTTGTAATGTTCTAACAGATGGTTCTATATTAAAAACTTAGCTTTGTGAAATTGCTATTTTACGCAAACCACGCTGTTGAGAAATAGTAGAACAATATCTAATGAATTACCCAAGCCTGAAGGCAAAGGAGGCGCAGCGATGATGGTGTCATATAAACAAATTAAACATTTTTCAATTCATGCTACCGATAAGGACATAGGCGGCGTACGAGATATACTTTTTGACGATAAAGATTTTGTCATTAGATATGTAGTTGCCGATACGAATACATGGCTTCCCCTTAGCAGGAAAGTGGTGATATCACCTATTTCAGTCACCCGATTGGATCAGGAAGAAGAAACCGTTGATGTCTCCATGACCTCAGACACGCTTAAAAATAGCCCATCTATTGACGAACACAAACCGGTTTCCAGAGAATTCGAAGAAACACTATTTCGTTACTTTGGCTATGGCTATTACTGGATTGGTCCTGGTGCGTGGGGCGATTTCGCTCACCCCAATCAGCTAGCGGATCCTGAGTTAGCCGCTATGGGTAAAGAAGAGTTAGACAATAAACCTGAAAATCACTTAAGAGCTTGCGGCGAGGTCAGTGGCTACGAAGTGGCAACCCAAGAAGATAACGTTGGGCACATTAGCGATTTTGTGTTTGATATTGAAAGCTGGCAAATTCAAATGCTAGTGGTAGATACAAACAACTGGCTACCGGGTGGTAAAAAACTTGCGGTACTGCCATCAGACATCAAGAGTATTGATTGGTCTTCCCATAATGTTTCTGTCGGATTAACCCATGAGGGATTGATGGCTAGACCGGAGGTTGACCTTGATAAACTAGGCGACGCTGCATACATAGAGGCTTTAATAGCGAACGCGAAACTTGTCTAGCGAGGTAGAGTGCCTGTTGAGCGTTAGCGGTTAACTACCTTTAAATAACTTAGATTTAAGTAATCTCTGTTTAAATGAAACTAGATTAATCATTCTGAGCGCAAAAGAACTTGTGAAGCAAACCGATGGTTTGTTTCACTCTTTCGTCGGCTAGTCGATAGTAAATAGTTTGTCCGTCACGGCGTGTAGCCACCATTTTAGACTCTCTTAATAGTGCCAGATGCTGAGAAATCACAGGCTGAGAAACGTCTACATGGTCTAACATCTGAGTAACAGATAACTCTTTGTCCACTAAAGAGCATAAAACCATTAAACGGGTTTTATTCGCCAACTGCTTTAGATAGAGCTCGGCTTCCATTGTATATTGAGCCATTTCACTCGTATCAACAGATAGATTATCAACGGCAAGATTATCAGTCATAACAACTCACTTATAAATTTACGTAGACAGGATACCAACCCGCCACCTTATACTAAAGTATACTACTATAGCAGCGAACGCCAAAACTCAATGTCACTTTTTTATAAAATATATAATGAAACTAGGTGGTAGAAAATATAGCGCTTTCCTTATATAGTAAACTCATCATTATTTTTCAAGGTGCTTAAATGTTAATCGATATCACTACTAGACTTGCCAATATCCCTTTTCCCCTTCGTTGTATAACAGCGAAAGAAGCGATGCAGGAAATATCTTCTAATCACGGTTTATTACTTGATGTTCGTGAACCCGCAGAGGCAGCATCTAGCCCTGTGGAAGCAGCATTAAATATTCCTCGTGGCATACTTGAGATGAAGGTTATCGAAAAATGTAAAGATGCCAAGTTTCCCATCTATATTCATTGCGCCTCAGGCATTCGCGCCAAATTAGCTGCCGAACAGCTAATGCACATGGGGTATGACAACGTGAGCGTAGTAACCTGTTCAATAGGCGATATTAAGCAAGCCACCGACGCATAAGCGCTGACAGCCTCAGGCAGCTTGTGGTATAACCGCACTATACAGTGACGGAATAATCGATTAGAGCTCGCGGATGTTAAAATCTACATTAGAACAATGGCGCATGTTTAAGGCTGTGGTAGATGCTGGAGGCTTCAATCAAGCTGCCGCATTAGTGCATAAGAGCCAGTCTAGTGTACATCACGCGGTTCAAAAGTTAGAAAATGCTATTGGCGTTGTACTGTTTGAAAACAGTGGGCGCAAGGTAAAGCTATCCCCTCAAGGGGAGTTAATGTATCGGCGAGCGGCGTTCGTTTTAAATGAAGCCCAGAAATTAGAAGCGGTAGCGGCTAGCTTACAAGCAGGAACCGAAACCCTTCTTCGTATCGCCGTTGATATCATTTTTCCATCCGATTTACTTTATAATGTATTGAGTAAAGTCTCAGATGAATTTCCCCTCCTACGTATCGAGATTGAAGAAACTGTGTTGAGCGGCGCAAACTCTTTGCTTGATAGTGGCAATGTGGATATTGCGATATCACCCTTCCCCTACCCCGGCGGATTCAGTGAAGATTTGTGCGAAATAGACTTTGCTGCCGTAGCACATGTTGATCACCCTCTGCACGCACTCGACCGCGCCTTAACATTAGAAGACTTAAAGTCCCATCGTCAAATAGTGGTAAGAGACTCATCTGCTGAGCGTAAAGTTGATGCTGGTTGGCTTGGCGCCGAGCAGCGCTGGACGGTTAGCCATATTAGAACGTCGGTAGATATGATTTCTCAAGGACTTGGATTTGCTTGGCTACCTATCGCTATTATTAAAAAAGAATTAGAAGAAGGGCTATTGGTGCCACTACCTCTTGGTAGCAATGGCGGTTTACGTCGCGCAATGCTTTATCTCACATTTGAGGATGGTGATGGCTTAGGACCAGCAGCCAGAAGCTTTATCGGTGAACTTAGATATCAATCGATGCAGCTTCCTTCTGCCGATGGCATGCTTGAACCATGCGTAGAGTCTATACAAAGGTAACGTAAGCAATAGCAATTTACCTATCGCGAAGCTCTACGTAACGCATTGACATAATAATAAAAACCCAGCAGCCTTAGCCAATACCTAGCGCTATCTGTTGGCCACCGTATAAAAATCCAAACAGGGCGATGGATAGCCCAAATAGTGCTACAGCGCCGTCATCCGTTGCCATACCAATAGCCATAATCAATACAGCAAACGCCGGTATTAATCCCATAAAGGGTACTAACTCTAGTGGCACCATCAACAAACCACACGCTGCACAGCTTAGCGCTATAAGCGAACGGAACACAGGTTGGCGCATAAAAAACCAACGCGGCATTAAGAAACGGTCAAATCGCACCGCCACAGGTTTCATTTTATTTACCAAAAATTCTATTCGCTCTGCATCCATTTCAATTTTCATAATGGTAGCGGGAAGCCACGGATGACGTCGACCGAGTAAAATTTGCATTGCTATCAGTAAAATTGTCACACCGGTAATGGTGGGTATACCAGGAATAGCCCCTATGGGCGTTGCCGCAATAAACGCTGGCAACGCTAACATGGGTCCAAATCCCCTTTTTTCCATTGCATTCCAGAATTCGGAAAACGCCATGACGTCGGTGGTGTTTTTAGGCTGCATTTTTCCCAACAACTCATAAAGTGTCATTGACCTTGCGCCAGTTTCCTTAAACATTTTCATTCCCTATTTATGGCTTAAGACTAATGCCTTATTTCCATCGAAACCTATGCGTCTTGGGTGATAGCGAAGCGCAATACGCTTTTGGTATTCCATCAAAAATTCAATCAAGTCAGCAATATCACCGTGTACAACGCTTTTATTTTTCACTAACCCATCCGTAAAAATCTGAGTATCATTTTTCAGAAGCATTCTCGTAAGCGGTGAATTTTCGCGTTCGGTTGCAAAGCGACTATGCGTAAATAATGCGATAACTGTGCCACTGAAGTTATTCGTCGTTCAAATTTATGCATTTTGGTAGCGATCGGCACAATATGTGCTTTATTAGCTAAAGATATGTCATTGTGCGGATTGTATTTAGCTAACCCCTTTTACGTGATGCGAGGATCGCATTATGAGGTCAGCCCGAGATATTGCTGCGCTTTTCAACCAAAGTTGAGTATGAATGCGACAACGTCTACGTTTGAATGTAATAATGCACAAATAATTATAAAATCAGGTCAATTTACTTCCCCAGCGCGCTGAACTATGCAATCAGGAAGTGATTGATCATTTAAAAAAGGGATATTCAAGTGTTAACTGTTTTGCTTGTAGATGATGATGCCGAGTTTACCGAGGTGGCCTGCACTATTATTGAGTTTCTCGGTCACGAAGTGCTAACTGCTGCCACATTAGGCGAAGCGCGTGACTGGTTAAAGAAAGAAACCTTCGATCATGTATTACTTGATTTCATGTTGCCAGATGGCAGCGGTGCACACTTGTTCGATGAACTTAACGCGCTTCCCAAACGCCCACGCATTACCCTTATTACCGGACACCCATCGGTTAAAGGCGTCATTAAAGGTTTGTGCGGCCCCAATATTGATTACCTTGTTAAGCCTATTCAACGCGAAGATATTGAAGCAGTATTAACAGGAAAACCTAAAGTCGCTGAAGATACCCGCGAAAAAATTGAAAAGCATTTCGATTTGCTTATTGGCGAATCTGCGCCAATGAAAGAACTTTATAAATTAATTGAAAGAGTGAGCAGAACGAGTGCCAACGTTATGCTACTGGGCGAAAGTGGTGTAGGTAAAGAGGTGGTTGCAGCCGCTATTCACCGCGCGTCACAAAGCGAAGGCCCTTACGTAGTGACTAACTGTGGTGCCTTTTCAAAAGAATTAATTGGTAGTGAACTATTTGGCCACGAAAAAGGTGCCTTTACGGGTGCTGTAGGTCGTAAAGAAGGTGTTTTCGAACAAGCTGAAGGCGGATGTTTATTCTTAGATGAAATCACCGAAATGCCTATCGATATGCAGCCAAATCTACTACGCGTATTGGAAAACAAAGTGGTTATCCGTGTTGGCGGTACTAAAACTATTCCGGTTAATTGCCGCGTGGTGTCAGCCACCAACCGAACCATGGAAGAGATAGCGCAAAGCAAAGTGTTGCGTGAAGATATCTACTTCAGACTTGCCGTGTTTCCAATCACGATACCTACGTTGCGCGAGCGTAAAGAAGACATTCCTTTATTAGCGAAAACCTTTATTGAAGAATTTAATAAAGACAATGGGTCTAAGTTTAGTTGGCAAGAAAGTCAGTTAAATACATTACAAGCCTATGACTGGCCAGGTAACGTTCGTGAATTGCGCCACTTTGTCCATCGTGCGGCCATTATGAGCGACCCGACAAAACAAGTAATAGAGCTTCCTAAAACGATTGAATCGCCTTTTGCTAAAAAACAAAGTACAGCGCCAGCACTTCAAGCAGGACGTACTATTGAGGATGTTGAGAAAGAACTTATTTACGCCACGCTTGAGAAGGTAAATGGGAATAAAACCATGGCCGCTGACATGCTCGGCATAAGCACCAAAACTTTATACAACCGACTTCACGCGTATGGCGATTTGGTCAAAGAAGACTAGTAAGGCAGGACAAAAGTTATGACTGAAGATGAGTTTGCCCGATTAAGCACTTATGTACACGATGCACGCAAACCACTAAATCGCATTTCTATGCAAGCTGAATTGGTAAAAATGGCGCTTAATGGCGAAGTTCCCGCCCAAAAAGCGATGGCAGCATTGGATAAGATAATTGCCAGTGCTAAAGATTGCAGTGACTCCCTTTCTGAAATGACTTCAGATTTTGGCGACACATTATTGGATTGATGTAATGCTAAACAAAGTTTTTTCTTCGCTATACAGCTGGGTAATCATGGTGGTATTCGTGATTGCTATTATCACTGCGAATTCATTTTATGTGGTGCAAACCCTTGATGACTTATCAGCCTTAGAAGCGCGTTTATTTACCACTAGCCGCGTGATAAGCGCGGTGAACAAGTTGCACGTGGCCGTATTGCGCGCCGAATCAGGTCAACGTGGTTTCCTTCTTACTGAAGATGAAGCTTATCTGGAGGAGTACACACAGACACTGAATAACTTCACTGCCCTTGCCGATGAAGTTGAAGTGAGCGCGCTTGCGTCTGATTTGCCGGAACAATCAGAACGGATTGATAAGCTACTCGCCCTAACCCGCGTTAAAATTAACGGTATGGTACGTATTGTAGAGCTAGTTAGAGTGGGTGATTTAGATCAAGCCTTCACATTGCTTGAAAGTGATAAAGGTCTTGATTTATACAACGACTTTGAAAACATGTTCGAACGCATTGATTCCTCAGAAAGAGATATTCAAGGTACGCATTTAGCCAGTTTGATGAAGCTAAGGCGTGACTCAGTGAATACGCTACTAATTTCATCAGGTACCACCCTGTTTCTTATTATCTCAATCTTCTTGTTGTTAAAAGCCAACATTCGAGAAAATGAGAAGCATAAAGATACCCTTGTAGACGTTAATGAAGACCTAGAACATAAAATATCTGAACGAACCCAAGAACTACGAATTTATGCCGATGAGTTAGCTCGCAGCAACCGTGAACTTGAAGACTTCGCGTTTGTGGCCTCTCACGATCTCCAAGAGCCGCTTAGAAAAATTCGCGCCTTCGGTAACCGATTAGACTCTGGCTACAAAGATGTGATGGATGAACGTGGACAAGACTTTCTTGCCCGTATGCTTAACGCAGCCGAGCGTATGTCTATGTTGATTTCTGACCTTCTGTCTTTTTCTCGGGTTTCTACACGGGGTAAAGATTTCGAACAAGTGAATGTCGGTGACGTTATTGATGGTGTGCTAGGTGATTTAGAAATAGCCATTGAGGAAAAAGGTGCCAATGTTATTGTGCAAGATATTCCTACTATTCGCGCGGACAAATCACAAATTGATCAGCTGTTTCTAAACTTATTGTCCAACGCGCTAAAATTTCAAACCGCTGATAAAGCACCTCTTATTGAAATTACAGCAACACCACCAAGTGAAGCTGATATGAAAGACATATTGTTAGCCGATGAGTATGACTGGATAAAAATTCAAATCTCAGACAACGGCATTGGCTTTGAACAAAGTTTTGCAGAAAAGATTTTTGCCCCGTTTCAACGCTTGCACGGAAGAAGCGAATACAAAGGAACAGGGATTGGCCTAGCGGTATGCCGGCGCATTGTTGAACGACACAATGGTCAAATTTCGGCAAAAAGCTCGCCAGGAGAAGGCGCAACCTTTACTATCCTTCTGCCAACAAACAGCGAGCCTTTTGGCTCTCTAAATAATCATGGAGATATCGCACATGACGCGTAAACAAACCCAACCAATTAATATCCTTATGGCAGATGACGATGAGGACGATCGTCTATTAACTGTAGACGCACTAAAAGAAAGCCGTGTGTTAAACAACTTATTTTGTGTTGAAGATGGCGTGGAGTTGCTTGAATTTTTACGCCATGAAGGTAAATACACAGATGCTAGCAAAGCCCCCCGCCCTAGCCTAATTCTGTTAGACCTTAACATGCCGCGAAAAGATGGCCGAGAAGCGTTACAGGAATTAAAAACCGATCCTAAATTACGTGGGATCCCAGTGGTCATCTTAACGACATCCAAAGAAGAAGAGGACATGCTTCGCGGATACGACTTAGGCTGTGCTTCATATATCACTAAACCTGTGAATTTCGAGGGACTTGTCGAGCTTATGCGCGCGCTAGGTCGGTACTGGATTGAGTTTGTAGAATTGCCACACGATTAGTCGGGTCTTATTAATTCAATTTACGTAGAGATGAGTCCAATGTAGGACTCAGTAAGTTATTACTCATGCTGCACGGCGCTAACCATTAGTGCCGCTATGTGTTAAAGCGCTTGTTATTTAGCGCTACGTTACGACCAATGTTTTATGGAGCGCACAGTGACCGAAGTTATCCGGGTTTTACTGATTGAAGATGACGAAGATGATTATTTTTTAACATCGGATTATTTACTTCAATGTGAAGAACCCCGTTTCCAGCTTACCTGGGTAACCAACAGTGCTGACGCCATAGACGCGTTACAGCGTCGAAATTTCGACTTGTGTTTACTCGACTATCTACTTGGCGCAGAAAACGCAGTAGACGTATTAGAAGTGCTTAAATCAAACCAATTCAATCTTCCTGTTGTTATTTTAACCGGTCAATCAGACTCACAGGTTGACGAATTGGTGATGCGAGCGGGTGCAGCCGATTACCTGCAAAAAACAGAAATCGAGTCACCCCGTTTTATGCGCACCATTCGCTACGCCATGGTTCGACGAGAGATAGAAAACGAGCGATTAGAAAGACACAAAGTTGAACAACAGAACAAAGCGAAAGATAAATTTCTAGCTCATTTAGGCCACGAACTTCGCACCCCGCTTACGTCTATTTTAGGTTACACAGAGCTGCTATTAGACGACAAAGGTAATGACCCATTAGCGCAAGAGCTGTCTATTATTTATTCCAATGGAAAGCACCTACTTAGCCTGTTAAATGACCTTCTTGATATGTCTCGCATTATGGCGGATAAACTTGAGCTTAATATCAAAGAAGTGCATTTAAGCCCTTTCCTTACTGATATTCATTCATTAATGCGATTAGCAGCGAAAGATAAAGATCTTGTTTTCGATGTGATTGCAGAAACCAAGATACCGGAAGTGATTGAAACCGATCCTACCCGTTTGCGTCAGGTGTTAATCAACTTAGTCAGTAACGCTGTGAAATTTACCGATACTGGCGCCATAACCGTTACCGTAGAAGTTCGCCCTCCAGCACCTGGAAAAGCCAATGAAAGGTTACATTTTATTGTTGAAGACACCGGCATCGGCATGCCACCACATAAGCTAGATAAAATCTTTCAGCCTTTCGAGCAAATCGAAGATATCATGCGTGCAAATCATGGCGGTGCTGGATTAGGTTTGGCAATAAGCCGAGAACTTGTGGCCAAGTTAGGCGGAAGCATTAGTGTAGATTCAGTTTTTGGCAAAGGCAGCCGCTTTTCGTTTTCTATCGATCCAGGTGACATTAGCGAACAAAGCCGTACTCAACTTGCACTCAAGCCACCTAGCAGAGCTGAAGCCAACAACTTAGATTTACAGGTTACTGGCAAGGTATTGATTGTTGATGATATTCGTGAGATTCGTCGTTTAACAGGTCATCTAGTCAGTCAATGTCACGCTACCGTCGCTTATGCAGAAAACGGCGTTAAAGCATTAGAGGCTGTTTTACAAGCCGAAGAAGATAACGAGCCCTTTCATTTAGTCTTAATGGATATTCATATGCCGGTTATGAATGGTATTGAAGCCCTTCATGCCATAAGGCGGCATAAGAGCAACGTACCTGTTGTGGCCGTTACCGCCGCGAGTCGCAAAGGGTTAAAACAATCTTTAATGGATGACGGGTTTAATAATGTTATTGGTAAACCTATTGAACGAGCTGCCCTTACTGAAGTGCTAGACCAGTATTTAGTGCGCTCTCAAGGACCAGCCGTGTCGAAAATAGAAACCGTTAAAACGGTAACTCAATGTACTCAACCTCAACCGACGGCTAAAAAAATATTAGTGATAGAAGACGACGAGGACGCAGCTGAGTTATTACAATTATTTTTGGTACACCAAGGCCACGATGTTATTACGGCCAATACGGGCGCAGATGCTATCGACCGTATGAACGAAGTGGTATTTGATCATGTATTAATGGATTTAACCCTTCCCGACTACCATGGATATGACTTAGCCGCAGAGTTAAATCAAATTCAACCCAAGGCCAAGCTGGTTATTGTCAGTGGCAATGAGCCAGATAGAGATACCATGAAGCATTTAGGAGTTAGCCAGTCGCTCTTAAAGCCTGTGAGTAAAGAAGATTTAATCAGTGTGGTGTCATAAAAACAACATCGCACTAATAAGTTAGCTGCGACGAGTAGCTAACTTTTCCCTCCGCAAGCCTTTTTAACTTCTAACCGATTACGAAATTATTACACGGCCTACCTTGCAACTCTTACCTTAAATTAAATGCTAGCGTATCCGCCAAAACAAAACTAAAAATAAAACACAAAAAAATCAACAACTTAAATACTTTTCAATGTTGGTATAAGCGTTGCAACTCTCTATGTGCAATCTAGCAAACTTAAGGAGAGTACTATGGCAACACAAACTACTACGCCAAAAACAGCGAAAGTGAATAGCGTAACCGAGCCTAGTCACCCAGTCACGGATCAGTTAAAAGAAACACTTCATTCGTCAGTTGATAAACTGGCTGATAGTGCGGCCGTAGCTGAGGACAACATTCGTAATACGGCAAGTCGCTCTGCGGACAATATGTCTGAAAGAAAACGTTTAGCTGAGCAAAAATGGCAGTCGTCTGGTGTACGAAAGTATGCTATCGAGAACCCATTAGCCACTGCTGGTATGGCATTCGCAGCAGGTATGTTAGTGACTTCATTATTTCGCAAGAAATAAAGCATGAAACCTTTACCAGATTTTCGTAGTGCCACATACACGCTGAGCAGCGAAAATCCGTTTCGCCTGACTTCTCCAAGAAGTCAGGCGACATTTCGCATTCCTCAGCAAAGTACAACCGGCGAGACATCCGAGTCGTCGAATAACATTCCCCCAGACATTACTTTTGAAGAGGCGCTGGCTTCTTTTAAAACGCTTTACGCACAGAAAAAATATCAGGGCTTTGCATTAATCGACCTGATTAACGCTGAACTTCAACTCATTACCAAGTCGATTTTTGTCAGCATTTTTGGCGCACTTACCGCATTTGCATTAGGTGGTTTTTGCTGGATTTTGCTCAATTCATGCATCGGGTTAGCAATGCACCATGCTGGCATGCCTGCACTACTTATTATGGTTATATTGTTACTGGTTAATAGCATATTAAGTGTCGTTGCATTTATGCATGCACAGAGTGCATTTCGTTTTATTAATCTAAAGCGGCTTACCACATTAATGCAGTCTTTAACCAAGTAGCAGCAAACTCATTACGGGATTGCCGTCGGACAGCGTAAAACTAAGGAGCACTTATCATGAATATTTTTCTGAAAAAGAACTTAGAGGATATCAGGCAGTGCCAGCATAATTATTTAGCCCAAAAACATCATGCTGAAGAATCATTTGAAGAGGCTAAGCGAGATTGTCGTCTGCTTATGGGCAAACCTGAAGTATTATTGGGTATTGTTGCTGCTGGGGCTTACAAAGGTATAAATACTGACGCTCCAAAGAGCAAAAGAAATCAAGCTATTATGACTTTTGTGCGCACCACCGCACTTTCGTTCCTAAAATAATAGTCACTACAATTAATACTAGGAATTACCATGCGCTTACCAATAAAAATGAAAATAGCGGCTTTAGCATGCAGTTTATTTGTTACCGCTTGTACTACTACACCTGTCGCCTCGCCCACACCCTACAAATCTGCGGTCACTAAGGAGGGCTATGGGTATTCTAGCGTTCAACTAACCGACAATGAATACCGAGTATTATTTAAAGCTACAGATCGCACTCCAGCAGATATTATTCAGCAATTCGCATTACGCCGAGCCGCTGAACTCGCTAACAAACATAACTATGAATGGTTGGCTGTTATCAAAACCGACGTGGATAAAAAACCCGTTATGGCCAGAGCAGTCACCCACAATACAGATAAGCCCCAACCATTTGCCACCAATCAGCAATGTACCATGTCAGGATGTACCGAGGTGGCAGAACCTGCACCGGGTCAAGGGCAAAACACGGTGACGCAGACACAGATTAACGACATTTATTTCTCTGTTCTGGTAAGAATGAGCAATACCCAAAGTAGTTTGGGAAAGAACGCTATATCTGTTACAGAAATTCTCGCTGACCAAGTAGATAAGGTTAAGTAGGCGCTTCAAAAAATTAATTTTTGATGAAATGACCGCCAAATGGCGGTCATTTTTGTTTACAACGCACATTGCTTTATTTAACTTTGCTCAGAATCTAAATGCAATGTGTTGGCTCGCTCTACCCAATCAAGATCTTTGGTTTGTTCATCCAAGGTCCCCTTGGCATCTTCTAAGAAGACTTTACAAAAGTACTCTACTGACTGAAACCTCTCTCGGTATTGTTTCAATTGCACTTCCATTTCATACATAGCGTTTGAAAATTCTGAATTGGATTTCGACAATTCATAATCACATTTTAGGTACGCACATAACACATCAGCGGCTTTAGCAAGCCGTACATGAATATCATCTTTATCTTGTTCTATTAAAGGCTGGTAGCGCTTCTGTAGGGGCTCAGGCAAAGTTTGTATCAGCATTGCCTCAAACCTACGCTCGAGTTTTTTTATGGCTGCAGTGGTTTCAGGGTCGTGGTACTTTACAGGACTTGGAATATCACTCATACCAGCAATCTCGCTACCTTCATGGAAAATAGCCATGGCAGCGACTCGATCGGGATCAACCGCTTCGTTGAACACATCCGCCGCTATTGCACCTAACATGTGAGCGACCATAGAGGCTTCGTAGATGTGTGTAGACAACATCTCCTCTTGAAACTGTGCCATTAAAGGCCATCGCTTCACGTTTCTTGCCCGTTGCATCAAACCTATAAATGCGGAGTGAGTTTTCGCCATTTTGCGCCCTTTAAAATTACGATTGTTAGAAATTGATAGTAGCATTTGCAAATCGGGAATGCTGCCTTGCTTACTATGCCTCCCGCCATGTAAAAAGTGCAAATGCTCTGTAAACCTTGTTTAGCCAACGAATACATTATCGGTCAAAAGCAGTGGAATTTAATATCAAACATTTATAAATCATATACTTAACATTCAGGCACGGAGTTCGCATTAATACCTATGTCAGTAACGGAGCAAAAAGAGGATTTAGCTATGTTAGGTTGGGCAATTACTTTTTTCATTATCGCCATTATTGCAGCAGTTTTTGGTTTTGGCGGCATCGCAGGTGCAGCAACAGGTATCGCACAATTTTTATTCTTTGTGTTTATCGCCTTACTAGTGATTTCACTAGTCGCGAATGCCTTACGCGGTCGGTCACCACGAGCATAGATTTACCACACATTTAGATATTTTTAGATACTTTTAGGAAACAGGAGAATGGACATGATCTCACAGAAATCATTATTGAAACTTTTAGCAGCTGGTACATTTGCACTTACACTTGCCGCATGCGGTGATAACAACGCAGAAGATGCAGGCGAAGAGCTAGACGAAATTGTAACAGATGCAGGCAACGCAGTAGAAGATGCTTGTGAAGATGTTAAAGAAGGCGCAGACGCCGAAGATAAAGACTGTTAATACACGCTTTATCACGAAAAAAGCTGATGGACATTGTCCATCAGCTTTTTTTTATACTTCTTTTTATACTTCTTCGCCGCCAAGCTCTCGCGCTAAATCGTCTAATTCTGATAGCGTTCTATCAAATTCATCTACCGCATACCGGTAAGATACCAACACGTGACGATCACTTCGTCCAAACTTGACGACAAGTGAATCAACATCCATGTGTTTAACCGTGTTGATAAAACGATATGCCGTCATCTCACTGGCAAAACCAAATTCAACTTGGCTTTTCATCTTAAGCAACCACCTCTGGATTGTTATCCAATACATTCACTACTCGTTCAAGTAAATGCGTTTCTTGGTCATCAACTTTCCCATGCGCAATCCAATCTTCTAACAACTGCGCTGGAGACAGGCTCTCGCCCTTCTCTAGTTTCGCTGTCATCATAGCTAGCTGCACATTGGTTCGCATGCTTCTATCGCTCTCAGGGCTAGGTAAATCAGTAGCAGCTTCTAACGCCACCGTTAACCAATGACGACTTTGTTGAACAGGTGTAGGCTTAGACAGTGCGGACTTCCATCGCTTTTTAAGCATGTCAGCGTCATCATCACTGATGTTAGTAAAGTCTCCTGCTCGCAGGCTCTCACTTAACACCGAAATAGCCGATTGAGCACGCTGCTGTACTTTGCGAACCTGGCGCTGCTGAGCGCGTGTTTGCTGCTGCTTTTGAATACCGGTTATTTTCTTATCGAGTTTTGCACGCATTGCACTAGGCAACTCTTTCGCACGCGATTCGATATCCTGTATTGAAGTAGCAATCGTCGATTCATCAGATTCCGAGTCAATAGCATTCAATTGAGTAAAAAGGGTATTAAAGGTTTCATCAAATGCTGATGACTGCGCCTTACGTTGTTCTTTTAAGCGTCCGAATAATGCATCGTTTGCTAAGCGAAACTCACGCCACAATCGGCTTTCATCACGCTTACCGGCATGGCCTATGGCTTTCCAACTGTGTTGAAGCTGCTGCGCGGTTTCAGTGGCGCTAGCAATATCTTCCTCTGCTAACAGCGCTGATGCTTGCGCAACGAGTTGCTGCTTCGCTTTTTTATTCATCGCATGCCACTGGTTCACTTTGGTTTGCAGCGGGCTGATGGTTTTGTTCCACCGTTGCTTTAACGACTCGTATTCACGCTTTTCAACCTGACCACACTCATGCCACTGCTTAACGGTTCTATCGAACAGTTTAGCCAGCACCGCTTCGTCCTGTGACAAATCGATGGCAGCAACTTGTTCAATTAATGACTGACGAGCTTTAAGCGCTTTCTCTCGTTCAGCATCCAATGCAGCGTAATGCTCGCGACAAGGCTGAAACGCAAGTTCTAAAGCGGCGTCGAAAGCATTCTGAAGCGCGTCATCGTCGCTGCCAGCGCCTAACGAAAGCCACTGCTGACGAAGATAACGAATGGCTTCACCACGCTGTTTTATATCTTCGACGGGAGTTGAAGCTAATGTCTGCGCTTCCTCTACCAGTGCAGGTTTTCTAGGGGCCGCGATATAATCTTGCCAGCCTTCAAGGTGAGCAATATCTTCGGCAGTTTTCTCAAAACGCTTAGCCAATTGTTTCTTAACACTCTCAGGCATAGATTCAAAGCTTGCAGATAACTTTTCAAACTTAGTAATAGCCCCGCGGTACTTACCTTGGGCGATTAAGTTATCTATCACACTGATTTGCTTTCTGCACTGACGAAGCGCCTGGTCTACTTCTGCTTTTTTAGCTTGTTTTTTCTGACTGAAAACACGGGAAGCTGCATGCCAGCGCTTATTAAGGGCGCTTGGTACTGAAATAAGTTCATTGCGTAAGTCGTGATACTTTTCACTTAACGCTTTAAATTCGGCTTCGATTGATTCTGGGGCTTTATGGCTAACGTCATCATTTTGATCGGTGCCATTTTGAACAGCGTCTCCTTCAACAGATACACTTTCAGTTGCATCAGTGTTTACAGCTTTGGCCGCTTCAGCAGTTTGTTCTGTTAGCCCGTTCTCTTTATCCTCTTGTCCATTTGTTGCTGGTTCAGAAGGCGTACTTGTCGCCTGTTGTTGCTTAGCTTCTTCTGCAAGGGACTCTTCCGCAAGAGATTCTACTTGAGACAAACAAATCAGAAGCTTTTGACCGTACTGCTGTTGCATGGAAAAGGCTTCTAAACTATTGTTTAATGAAGCGATTCCAGTACGAACTTCGTCAAGCAATTTAGTGCTTCCACCTAATGAAGCCATGTGATCTGCGCTTACTTCTAACGCGCGTACCGACTCATTCACTACCGCTACATCAGCAAGGGTCGCCTCACACAAGCGCTCACCATACAGCCAATTAACTTGTGTAGTGGCATGCGATAAATGCTGCTTACAAAGGGCTTCAATCTCGGCTTTTTCTTCTGCCGCTTTTTGCGATTCCCACTCAGGGCGAATACGCGATAAGTGACGTGATACCTTTTCGCTAATGCGTGCGAATTTAGCGTCTACCGCCGTCTTATCGTCTGAACTCAATATCGATGAATCTGTCATTAAGTCATTATATTCACTTAACAATTCGGCTTGTCGCTTGTCAATATCTTCAACATCTGATTTATCAACCAGCGCTTGATATTTAGACAAACACAGAGTAACGCGTCGCATTAATTCAATAGGCTTTTCGGCTTGCGCTTTCAATACTTGAAGCTTTGTAGCTATAGCCGCGTGAATAGCATTATCTCTGCATTTCTTCTCCAGTTTTTGCAGTACACTACTATCTTCAATAGTGGCCAAAATAGCCTGTTGCAGTGCGTTATCTGCATGATGAAGAAAAATGGTTTGGGTAAAAGCTGGCTTATCGACTTTGTGAAGCAACGTCATCACAAGATTATTATCTGCCAATAAACTTGGGTCGTTAACCAATACAGTCTGAATTAATTCACCATTGGCACTTTCACGCAAAAATGACGCTTTTTCATTCGCGTTTATGGTTACATCACCCTGTCCCATCAAGGCTGCTTCTACGGTGCGTTCAGCAACTTTTTTCACCTTCGCATGGTGGGCGCTTTGTGACATTTTAAGCCACAATACAAACGTATTTAGTTTGTTAAGGGCTGCAAGGCTGACATCAGCATTGGCATCGTTAAATGCTAATTCATGTAAAATCGTTTTGTCTGTGGGCTTTTCCGGCGACAGGTTTTGAATGGCTTCCAGTCTTTTTTCGGGATTCTGACTGGTGTGAGAAGGAGCAAAGAACCGACTAAATATCATCCTGTTTAAACCGCGCTATAGTGTTGTTATCATCTTCTTGCTTGGAAAGTGCACGTTTAAAATCTGATTTACTTTTATGCACTATTTCGCCGCTTTCATTTACCGTCATATGTTCCGACGATTTCTCAATTTTTGCTTGATACAGCATAACTGCTTGCATACAGCTGGCTTTCTGATCTTCACTTAATGGCGTACCATCAAGCCATTTACCGGTTTCCACCGATTGACGCAGGCGTTCGTACACCTCTGGCGTCATACTATTTAGTAATACTTCTATATTCATGAACGGAATCGTTTAATAAGTACAATTCTTACGCGGTTGACAAGATACCACACGAAGCCTGCAATACTGGCTACAATAGCGAGATTATGTTGCAAGTCGCCAGGTCTTGTTCCGCCCCAATACATAAAACCGAATCCCGCCACAAATATGATCATGGCAATAAGCGATTGATTTTGAATGCTCTGTAACTTTTTGAATTTTTGTAGATTTTTCTTACGTTCAATATCTTCTGAGGAAGCATCGCCTATTTTGAAATCACAATGCGGACATATTTTTGCTTTGTCAGACGTTTTTTTATTGCACGATGGGCAGTCAACGAGTGCCATAATTTGCTCCTGTAGGAATGATGCGGAAATAACCAGGTAGCATTGGTTTTAGAGGTGAGTATTTTACGTATTGAAATGCGTATTGCAAAGCCTATTCAAAGGCAGATGAGCATTAATACAATTTAATTGTAATTGTGGTGTGAAAGCCAAACTTAAAAGGCTACCACGTTGACCTGCACACCACGTTCACACTAACAATTATTTTTTATGTCTAGACCAATAATCGTCAACGGTTTCTTTCATTTCTTTACAGAGCAGCACAATACCAAATAGGTTAGGTAAAGTCATTACTACAATGGCCACTGCCGACAACGCCCATACCAAAGTGGTATCAGAAAACGCAGCCCATACAAAGCCAGCTACGTAAATAACACGATATGGCATTACCGAACGGGGGCCGAGCAAGTAAGTCATCGCCCTGTCACCGTAATACGACCACGCAATAGCGGTTGAGAACGCAAACAGCATAAGCCCGATAGACACTATGTATTGGCCGAAGTTACCGAAATATCCGCGTGTAAAGGCGATGGTCGTTAGTGCCGCTGAGTGCACCAAGGATTTACCGCTCACTTCTAGGTTATCTCGTACGGGTTTACCCTCTTCTATTTTAAGCGTACCGGTAAATAAATCTTCGCTACCAATGTTGTATTTAACATCTTCAGCAACTGAGCGTGAATTTAACAAGGTAAAGCCATCGCTAACCGCAGTGCCATTTACTACTGTGATGCTACCTGTGTACGCTGTTATCTCATTACCTTCTACGTCGTTTAGGTAACCGTAAAGCTTATCGACATCGGCTTGATCGCTGTCATCATATTGGCCTTGAACAAAGAGCATGTCAGAACGATCGAATACGTTTTCATGCTTTTCTTTCCATACACCAGAAGACAAGATAACCAAACCAGTCACCGTACAGATAATGATGGTATCGATGAAAGGTTCAAGTAGTGACACCATACCTTCAGACGCAGGCTCTTTTGTTTTAGCCGCAGCATGCGCAATTGGCGCAGAACCCTGCCCCGCTTCGTTTGAGAACAAACCACGGTTTACACCACGGTTAAACGCATACGCAAGTGATGCGCCTAGGAAGCCACCTGCAGCCGCAGACCCTGTAAATGCATCTTTAACTACCGCGGTGAAAGAAGGAATAATATTTTCAACGTTTGCGAAAATAACCGCTAACGCACCAATAAGGTAAATAACCGCCATTACCGGCACGACTCGCGCAGTAAAAGCAGCAATGCGTTGAATACCACCAAGGATAACAAGCGCAAGTAAAATACCCAGCACGCTACCTACTGCCCAAGGCTCGAAACCAAACGTGGCTTCAATACTTTGCGCAATACCATTACTTTGCGGCAAGTTACCGGTACCGAATGAACTCACTACCGTGGCAATGGCAAAAGCCACCGCTAGCCATTTCATGTTTAAGCGTCTGTCCATGTAATACATGGGACCACCCGCCATGGTGCCATCTTCGGTTTTCACACGGTATTTGTGAGAAAGGGTAACTTCAACGAATTTCGTAGTCATACCTAAAAAGGCCGTTACCCACATCCAAAATAAAGCTGCTGGACCACCTAAGAATATGGCGAACGCCACACCACTGATATTACCGGTACCCACCGTACCTGATAGCGCGGTAGTAAGTGCGCGAAAATGAGTGGTATCACCTGGGTCGCTCTCTTTGTCGAACTTACCGGTTACCACTTGCCAAGCGTGTTTGAAAAAACGAATTTGAGGAAATTTAAGGTAGATAGTGAAGAAAAGACCTACACCTAGCAATACGTAAGGAAACCACCCTGCGCCGCCTAAAAAACCATCCAGTATGACGAGAAAACTATATAACCCTTCCAAGGTATCACCCCTTTATTATCTTGTTGTTATGATTTCTATTATTGTATTTATTAATAAAGCCCCGATGAAAAGGGGCTTTTTTGTGATGCTAATTTAACGTATTAACCATTTAACTTCTTTACTACGGCATTTACGGCAATAAGTAAATCCTCACCTAGCTGTCTGCTGCGCTGAACAGACCAGCCATAAATTTCATCAGGCACATCGACATTGTCTTTGAATGGCATTTCAACGGTGTAAGACATGCAGTTAAACTTCTCACCTACTGCATTTGCTGCCACGGTTAAGTTCCCCTCACCTGGCGCGTCTTTATCGTATCCAAACTCATCTTGAAATTCTGGCGTTGCATTTAGTAGCGCATCTTTAAACGTATTTTCTAGCGCTTTAATTTCATCAGAATAACTTGGATTACCTTCACAGCCTGCCACAAAATTGTACGGCAGTGCTTCATCACCGTGCAAATCGACAAACATATCTACGCCTATGTTTTCCATTGCGTTCATGACATAAAGTACTTCTGGGCTTTTATCAGCGCTAGGCGTAGCCCACTCGCGGTTTAAATTGGTGCCTACCGCGTTGGTGCGCAAGTGACCGCGTGCGCTGCCATCAGGATTCATGTTAGGTACTACATAAAACACAGCGTTATCCAGCAATTGTCGCGCCAGTCCGTCTTGCTCATCTAGCAAACGGTAAATTAAGCCTTCCGCACACCACTCCGCCATGGTCTCACCTGGGTGCTGTCTGGCAGTTACCCATACTTTTTTCTTGTTCGGGGTTTCTTCTCCAATCACTAGCATGGACATATCGCGGCCATCTAGTGTTAAGCCTAGAAACCGATGTTCACATAGCAGTGACATTTGCGCATCGTGCACTAAATCTAAGTGCCTCTCATAGCTGTAAGGAATGAAGTAAGCGAAATAAACACTAGGTTGTTCGAGTGTTAGAGAGAATGTGAGGTTATCGCCATCAAACTCGCTGGGGATACGAAACCAGGTTTGGCGATCGTATGATGCAAGCACATTGTAGCCTTTCCAGCCATCTGGATACGCCGACTTTGCTAAATCAGTTAAGGTCATTGTGTGGGTAACAAACGTCTCGCCAACTAAGCGAAAATGAAACCACTGGGCAAACTCAGATTGATTATCTTTTGGAATGGCAAGACGGATGTCTTCAACCGATTCAGCGCTTAACACGTCAATGTTGCCGCTATCGAATTGACTAGAAATATGCATAAACTGTCGTTTCTCTTCTTAATTTTAGCGGTAATTTAGCATAGTCGGTAACACAAATACCATGTGCCAATGCGCTATTTATGCCTCTTGGCGGCACGGTTTTGTTTACACAAATAAAAAACCGACCCTAAGCGGTCGGTTTTTATTCAAATTGAATATTAAAGCGGCAGTGTGGGGAAACTAAGCCCTGCCATATCCCGAATAACACGCATTACCTGACAGCTATAACCAAACTCGTTATCGTACCAAACATAAAGGGTAAGACGCTTATCAGCCACTATTGTAGCCTGCGAGTCGACCACTGACGCTGCGCGAGAGCCCACTAAGTCGGTAGAGACAATCTCTTTACTTGCGGTGTAATCGATTTGGTGTTGTAAGGTAGAAAAGAGTGCAGCATCCCGTAAGAATTCATTCACTGCTACTCTATCTGTGCCTTTCGCTAAGTTAAGGTTCAAAATAGCCAGTGATACATTCGGCGTAGGCACGCGAATAGCGTTACCAGTTAGCTTGCCAGCAAGCTTAGGGTAAGCTTTCGATACCGCTTTTGCTGCGCCTGTTTCGGTAATAACCATATTAAGTGGCGCACTACGACCGCGTCTGTCACCCTTGTGATAGTTATCAATTAGGTTTTGATCATTGGTGTATGAATGCACCGTTTCAACATGACCGTCTTCAATGCCATATTCTTCATCCAACGCTTTAAGCACTGGCGTAATCGCATTGGTAGTACAACTTGCTGCTGAAAGAATGGTGTCGTCTGGCGTAATCTCGTCATGATTTACCCCATGTACGATGTTTTTAATATCGCCTTTACCTGGTGCCGTCAGTACCGCTTTAGACGCACCTTTCGCTTTAAGGTGTAAACCTAAACCATCGCGGTCACGCCATATACCCGTGTTATCAACAATAATAGCGTTGTCGATACCGTATTGGGTGTAATCAACCTCGTCTGGGCTGTTCGCGTAAATCACTTGTATAAATGAACCGTTTGCTTTTAATGCATTACGCTCATGATCGATAGAGATACTGCCGTTAAATGGCCCATGCACTGAATCACGGCGAAGTAAGCTAGCACGTTTTTCCAAATCACCATCGCGTCCGCCACGTACCACAATGGCGCGTAAACGTAGCTTATTGTTTTTACCTTGGCGTTCTATCAACAAACGCGCTAACAAACGACCTATACGACCAAATCCATAAAGTACAACGTCTTGAGGCTTCTGATCGTCCTCTTTATCAATAACGTCGCCTAACTTCTCACTTAAAAATGCATTTAAGTCGTCGTTGTCTACCGCCGAACCGTAATTAAAGTCGAAGGCCAATTTACCAATATCAATTTGAGCAGGGGCAATCTGCATTTCGCTCAGCGCAAGTAAAATTGGGAAACTCTCCCGAAGTCGCAATTTTACTCCCTCGTGCAAGCGTACTTTGCGATGCGCTTTGATCACATCAGTTGCACTGGCATTTAATAAAGAGCGGCCATAAACTGAAATTTCTACTGCGCTATTTCGGTATAGCTTACCGATAAGGGGCAACATCATTTCCGCGTATTCCTGACGCTCTTGCCAGCTGCTTTGTAATTCCTGCTCAAACTGTTGGTTCATGTTTTTGCCTTTATCGACGTAAATTAACGGTATGTGACACGTCAGTTTTTTAATATTTTAGGGTACACTAGGTGAAGATTTCGTCTGACGGTGACGAGCAGTATCTTAAAGAAACAAACAAGGATGACCAAATTGTTGATAAATTTCATGAAATCAAAAAATTTGCCTGTTCTAGGCACTTTATTTAGTAATTTTCCAACAGGTTATAAAAATGTTATCACCACGCTATCGATGACCGTCATGCTGTCTGGATGTAGCGATTGGTTCGAACCCACTATTAGTGAAATTTGCGAAACCAACAGTGAAATGTGTTTAGATTTAAGCCTAGATGCACGTTGTCGTCACGAGCGGGCCGACATCATAAGATTAAGATACAACCACCAAACAGATACCTCAGACGCGTTCAAATACCCATTATTATTAGCGTTTGAAGATTACTTGGTCTGCGTGGAAGAAGCACAGCATATTGAGCACATAAAACGTAAAGGCAAAGAAGCCACCCGCCTTAAGGGGGTCATTACTGCTCAACGCGAACTTACCCGATTAGCCCGCGAGACTAAACGTTCCCTTGACCCTTACCTTTCTTATTACCACTGGTCTCGTCACAATGACAACGAGGCGTTTCACCGGTTTGAGCGCTACGCCGCGAGCAACAAAGTTAACGATCCTGAGTTACTTATTTCTTTGGCCTCGGCGCAAATTAAAACGGATCCTGAGCGCACAATTAATACCTTGTATAAAGCACTAAGCCTATACAAAGATGCAGATGACATAGACAGTGCGGTGTACTTATCATTGGTGTCGTTAGGTACGGATAAAGAAAACTATAGAATGGCTTATGTATGGCTAGGCGTAAGCGAATACTTTGACGAAAACATACCCTCAGCTAGAAGGGAATCACTTGGCAAAAAATTTAATCTTCCGGTTGATATTTTAGACAGCGTGGTTAGTGATATTGTCTCTGCCCTTGATAACAGTCAATTCGATGCGAGCGCACTTAAGCTACATAGACTGTAATAATGAAAATGAATTACATTTTTTTCGTCAGAAATAAGTGCTAAAAAAAGAAAAAATCCGCCAAACATGAGCGGATTTTTTTATTTTTTAGGTTAAGGAAGCTAAAGCTGTATATTTTTTGTTCGACTGTTTACCTTGTGAAAGACTACCTACTCAATGTAATCGCTACAGAGTTCGAGCCTAGCCTTTTACCACAACGTCACCATTACCTTTAAATGTCAGTGAAATTGAATTCACGCAATAGCGCTGACCGCTTGGCTCTGGGCCATCTGGAAACACGTGCCCCAAATGAGAATCACATTGTTTACAGAAAATCTCTACACGATGCATGCCGTGCGTATTGTCATCTCGGTAGCCAACATTGTCGTTTTCAAGTTGCTGAAAAAAAGAGGGCCAACCACAACCAGCATCAAACTTAGTTTGTGATGAAAACAAATCCGCTCCACAGCACTTACAAACATAAGTTCCCTCTCGGGCTTCATCTAACAACGCCCCGGTAAAAGGTCGCTCTGTCCCGGCATTGCGGCACACTCGGTATTCTTCTTCAGACAGCGTTTCTTGCCATTTTTGCTCAGACATCGTTTCTCCTAAAATTCATCCCTTAAAAAGAAAAAAGGTGCGCCTAAAGAACCTGGCACACCTTTCAATTTAGTACAGGAACCGTATTAGCGTTTTATAGAAGTTTGCGGGCGTTGGGGATCACTCCATTCTAAGTGATACTTTTTACCCGCAGGCTTATCTACACGTTGATACGTGTGGGCACCGAAAAAGTCCCGTTGACCTTGTAGCAAGTTAGCCGGCAGCACCGCCGTTCTATAGGAATCATAGTAACTTAGTGATGACATCATAGCCGGGCATGGAACGCCTGCAATAGTGGCTTGCGCAATTGACTGACGCCAATCAGATTGAAATTCTGAAATCTGTTCTGCAAAGAACGGATCCATCAGCAGGTTCGACAACTCTTCGTTGTTTTCATAAGCCTTAGAAATAGACTGTAGGAAAACGGCACGAATGATACAGCCCGCGCGCCAAATTTTTGCTATTTCACCAAACTCTAATTGCCAACCATGCTCTTTGGCAGCGATAGCCATTAGTTGGAAGCCTTGCGCATAAGCACAAATTTTAGAGCAGTATAACGCTTGTTCTAATTTATTGATGATGTCTTCTTTCTGCTCATCCGAATGAACCACAGGTTCAGGGCCAGAAAGCACCTTACTTGCTGCCACACGCTCATCTTTTAAGCTAGAAATACTGCGCGCAAATACAGCCGACGTAATGGTTTGCGCAGGGCTACCTACTTGCAATGCACTAACCGCAGTCCAAAGACCAGTGCCTTTTTGCCCTGCTCTATCTAGAATAACGTCAACAAGGGGCTGCTTGGTATCTGGGTCGAGTTGGTCGAGCACTTCAGCGCTAATTTCCATTAGGTAACTATTTAGCTTACCTTCATTCCAACGTCTAAATACAGCAGCAATGTCAGAAGGCGACATTTGCAATGCTTCGCGCATCACGTGATAGGTTTCACAAATAAGCTGCATATCAGCGTATTCAATACCGTTGTGTACCATTTTCACATAATGGCCTGCGCCAACTGGGCCAATATAAGTGGCACACGGCTCACCTTCTAATATGGGTTTACCTGGCACGAAACTCTCAAGAGGTTTACCGGTTTCAGGATCGACCTTAGCGGCAATCGCTTTAAGTACAGGCTCAATTCGGGTCCACGCATAAGGGTTGCCCGATGGCATTAATGATGGCCCAAAGCGTGCCCCTACTTCCCCACCAGAAACCGCAGTAGAAAAGAAGATAAACTTGCCTTTATATTGCTCTTCCCGTGCAACTGAGTCTGTCCACAAGCTATTACCAGTATCAACCACGATATCGTCGGCATGAATACCCGCATCAATAAGATGATTACATACATGGTCGACAGGGTCGCCGGCAGGAACAGAAAGAATAATAAGATGAGGGGCTTTTAGTTTGCTGAGTAATTCGGTGTAAGAGCTGCAACCTTCAACGCGAGGTTCAGCGTTGGCATCTCGCTCACTGGCGTCTTTTACGAGAATAGCATCGACCTTATGCTGGTCTAAATCGAAACACGCTACTCGATAACCGTGATCTACCAAGTTCATTGTAAGGTTACTACCCATTACACCTAAACCGATAAAACCAATATCACACGCTGTTGTGGCGTGCTTATTTCCACCTTCATTTTGCATAGAAAAACCCTCACATTCAGATGGGAGAGCATAATACCACCTGTACCAATAAAGAACAGCATACCGGGCCGATATCCGTTCGGTATGCTATTTTTTTCGTCAGAGGTAAAGCTTACGAGGTAAATTCGTTAAAACTAAACAGAGTAAGAGACTTACCCGCTTGTAAAAATACTTTTTGAATACAGATTTTGGGTTGCTCGCTGAGTGAAGCGTAGCGAGTATCTAAATGCAAAGTCCAGCCGCCTTTCGGTGACAAACTAGGTAGATTAAACCTCACGTCGTTGTCGCTGGCGTTTACACACATAAACCAATGCTCTGGGGTTTGTTCACCTACCGCGCACCCTCTAATTTCAACACCAAAAGCTTTATTGTGTGCCGCGTTCCAATCTTCAGAGGCTTTATCGGTGCCATCAGGTTTGAACCAGTTAATTTGGCTGACATTTTTCGATAACGAGTAATGGTCGTCTTCTAGCTTTATCTCGCTTAACAAGGTAGAACCTTGTTTTAGGCGAATAACATACTGGCAAAAGCTAAGGAAATCTTGCTGACGCTTGTTCATTTCCCACTGCGTCCAACTAATTGGATTATCTTGACAATAGGCGTTGTTGTTACCGTTTTGCGTGCGACTTAGTTCGTCGCCCCCTAAAATATGTGGCGTGCCTTGTGAGAAAATAAGCGTGGCAAATAAATTACGCTTCTGGCGTTCACGTAGTGCCAATATATTTTTATCTTGGGTTTCACCTTCAACGCCATAGTTAGCTGATAAGTTATGCCCGTGACCATCACGATTTTCTTCTAGGTTAGCTAGGTTATGGCGATCGGCATAACTCACTAAATCATGTAGGGTAAAACCATCGTGGTAGGTGATGTTATTCACCGATGTGGAAATATGCCGGTAGCCTTTATGAAATAGGTCGCGAGAACCCATAAAGCGAGTAGCAAAATCGGCTGCTAAGCCTTCATCACCGCGCCAAAACGCACGTGCCGTGTCTCGGTACTTATCGTTCACTTCTAGCCATGGCGTGGGGAAGTTACCCACCTGATAGCCACCAAGCCCAATGTCCCAGGGCTCGGCTAGTAAAACGGTTTGCTTTAATACGGGGTCTTGCCCGATGGCGCGAATTAGCCCAGCATATTTATTATAAGCTTGTGGCTCTCGTCCAAGGGTTACCGCTAAGTCGAAACGAAAACCATCTACACCAATAGTGGTTGCCCAAAAACGCATGGCGTCTAAAATGAGGGTCATCATGTAAGGATGAGACGTATGCACAGTGTTACCGCATCCAGAGTGATTAGAATAAACCAACTCTCCCCGCTTAGTTTGCTCTAACAGATACGCTTGATATGGGCAGAAACCTTTGTATGACAAAATAGGGCCGCCTTTACCGCCCTCTGCCGTGTGGTTGTAAACCACATCTACAATCACCTCAAGCCCCGCTTTATGGTATTCATCAACCATATGCTTAATTTCGGCCAAAGCATCTTTGCTGGCATAACGAGGTTCCGGCGCGAAAAAGTTAACTGGGTTATAGCCCCAGTAATTCGTTAACCCTTTTTCCGTAATGTAAGGCTCTGGCATAAAGGAGCACATTGGCATGAACTGAACCGTGGTAATACCTAGCGCTTTTAGGTGGGCAATAACCGCGGGGTGGCTTGCCCCAAGGTACTTACCTCTGTGTTCTTTTGGCACATCGGGGTGTAACTTTGTTAACCCTTTCACATGCGCTTCATAAACAATACGTTTGTGTTTTGGGATCTCGACCTTGCGAATAACACTTTCAGGGTAATCGGCGTCTGCCACCACCACACACTTAGGCACCATAAATTGCGAGTCGAATTTATACTGCCTAGCATCCCAATGAATGGGTCTGCTTAGTTTTTTTGCATAAGGGTCGATAAGCAATTTATCGGTGGGCACACCGTGCAGTTGCCCTTCGCCGCGCTCCACTCGATAGCCATATAAATGACCTGCTTTTACATTGGGAAAGAAACCATGCCAAATATCGCCGCTTTTTTCAGGCAGCAATATTTCTTCTATAGGTTCTTCGGTATCGTTGTGAAAGAGACATAACGCCACCGCTTTCGCATCTGGCGCATAAACAGCGAAGTTGCACCCATCATCATAAGGCGTAGCACCTAATGGAAACGCTTCACCTAATAAAACATGGTTTACCTTTGTGACGTTCTGTTTCGCGTCCAACGTAATTCCTATTTCGTAATGTAAAATACGGTAGATAAAGGGGGCAAATTAATACTGATCGAGTGGTCTCGGTTATTCCATGCTACCGGCGTAGGCGTGACATGGCTGTCCACAGGATAATCGCTCCCCCAAAATACCTGACTATCAGTATTTAGTGCAAGTGCCAACTCGCCGGCCCCATCTACCCCTACGCGGTAATGTTCTCTTGGTATAGGCGTAAAGTTACAAATAACATAGACTTTTTGCTTACCATCTAGCGACGTGCGAACAAAAGACACCACACTTTGGTCGGCATTTTCATGGTCAACCCAGGCAAAACCATGATGACTGTGATCTTGTTCGTACATAGCAGGAGTGCTGGTATAAAACTGATTCAATGCTTTGTATAAGCTTTGAATACCTTTGTGTTTTTTATGTTCCAGAAGGTGCCAATCTAAGCTGGTGTCATGGTTCCATTCTTTGCTTTGTGCAAATTCATTGCCCATGAAATTTAACTTCTTGCCAGGGTGCCCATACATAAAGCCAGCATAGCACCGCACGTTAGCGGCCTGCTGCCATTCGTCACCGGGCATTTTGTGCAATAAGCTGCCTTTGCCATGCACCACTTCATCATGAGAAATAGGCAACACGAAATTTTCGTCAAAGGAATAAACCATGCTGAAGGTAATTTCACCATGATGGTAATTACGATAAGCAGGATCTTTGGCAATATACGTTAGCGAATCGTGCATCCAGCCCATATTCCACTTAAAGCCAAAACCTAATCCACCTTCAAACACAGGCCGTGATACTTTCGGGAAGGACGTAGATTCTTCGGCAATAGTCATGGCGTCAGGATAGTGTTTATATACTTCTTCATTCATCCAGCGTAGCAGGCTAATGGCTTCGTAATTTTCATTCCCGCCATCCACATTCGGGATCCACTCGCCTTCATTACGGGAATAATCGAGATAAAGCATAGAAGCAACCGCATCGACTCGTAATCCATCCACGTGAAATTTGTCTAACCAGAATAACGCATTGGCGACGAGAAACTGGCGAACGGTCTGTTTGCCAAAATCATAAATGCACGAATTCCAATCCGGATGCCAACCTCGCCTTGGATCTTCATATTCATAAACATGGCTTCCATCAAAGCGCGCAAGACCATGGCCGTCTTCCGGGAAATGTGCAGGCACCCAATCAATAATCACCCCTAAATCAGCTTGGTGGCATTTATCGACAAAGTATTTAAATGCATCAGGGTTACCAAAACGGCTAGTTGGCGCAAACATGCCCACTGGCTGATAGCCCCACGAACCATCAAAGGGAAACTCTGAAACCGGTAATAACTCTAGATGGGTATAGCCCATCTCTTTTGCGTAAGGAATGAGGTCGTCGGCCAACTCTTCATAAGTTAAATAACGCTGACCACTGTCTGCGTCAGGGCGCTTCCACGAGCCTAAGTGCACTTCGTAAATACTCATAGGGTTGGCATATTTATTTTGTTTACGAGATGCTAGCCATGCATCATCGTTCCACTGGTACTTATCGTGGTTAAATATCTTTGACGCATGAGAAGGGTATTGCTCAGCGCTAAACCCTAGAGGATCGGTTTTGTGCGGTAATTCATGCCCGTGGGCGTCTTTAATTTGATACTTATAACGTTCACCTTCGCCTAGGTTTGGAACAACCAATACCCAATAGCCCAATGAGGTTTTTTCCATTGGATGTAAGCGTCCGTCCCATTGGTTAAAGTCACCAATTAATGAAACTGAAGAAGCGTTTGGCGCGTACACGCAAAAACGAGTGGCAGGGAGTGCCTCCCCTTTTTCAGGCGTAACAGTGATGAGTTGAGCACCGGCTTGGTGATATAGGTTTTCTGGTTTGCTGTCGATGTAATGCACAGCGTGGTATGCATTATCAACGAATTGATAAGGGTCACAATAGATGTAGCTATCGGCTTTATTGTGGATAGTCACCCAATAAACCTGCGCACTTTGGGCCTTTGTAATTTCACCCTCGAATAAACCAGCTTCAGTGAGCGGTTTCAGCATAACCTTTGGCAATGCGGTATCTGGCCAACTTATTTCGATGGATGATGCGTCTGGACGCCATACTCGAATCTTAGTTTTACTTCCTGTTTCAATTGGCCCAAGAACGGAAAACGGCTGAGAACATGTTGCATGCTCTAATTGCTGCGCTATCTGCTTTACCCGCGTTACCTGCATCTGCTACTCCTATTAAAAACCCGCAAGAAAACGCGGGTTTACTGCCCTAATATTAGGCAAAGGCGCGCGTATTTGCACGCCAACATATTCACTTTAAAAAATAAAAATTATAACTTAAGCACTCGCTTGTTTACGTGCTTGCGTTAATTGAGCTGCCAACTCTGTTATATCATGAGTCTCGAAAATAGCCTCAACATTCTTGGTCAGCTTTCTACGCCAGTTAGGGTACTCATTGAAAGTACCTGGAATATTTACGGGCTTGTCCATTTGTAACCAGTCTTCTAGCTGCAAGCTTAATAAAGCACTTGAGCCACCAGCCATATGCACTTGCATTCCTTTACTAAGTTCGCCAGTCATGCCAGTAGTATTCACATCTCTTCCAACATTCTCAGGAATTGAATGATGACCGTGTAATGAATCTAATATTGACTGTTTGTTTGCATGGCGATCGGCGTACAAGGTTTGTAAAATATCGTCTGTTGGATAAAGGCCAATATCTTTGCCAAGCGCCAAGTCAAGACAATGCCAGTAACCTATAAGCGTAGGCATGTCGTGTGTAGTAAGTGTAGACATAGACTGCACAGGGTAATGGCTAGGCGAGAAGAAACCGCCATCTTCGGCTTGCTCAAAGAAGAAAACACGGTAGGAATACACACCATTGTCTGCCAACTTACTGCGAATCTCTTCAGGCACGGTGCCTAAATCTTCACCAATCACTAAGCTTTGGTTACGATGACTTTCAAGGGCCAAAATACCCAATAAATCATCTACCGGGTAATAGACATAACCGCCCTCTTTCGCATCATCACCTTTAACTACCCACCACAAACGTAGCAGTGCCATTACGTGATCTATACGAAGAGAGCCCGACGACGCCATATTGGCTGCAAATAAGTCGATGATTGGCTGGTAAGCCTGTTCGTAGAGCTTGCGAGGATCCATAGGAGGAAGCCCCCAGTTTTGCCCCAAAGGCCCTAAAATATCAGGTGGTGCACCTACGCTAGCGTTAACGCAGTATAAATCTTTGTTGCCCCAAATTTCAGCACTACCTTCACTCACCCCTACCGCAAGGTCTCGATATAAACCAATGGTCATACCGCACTCAGTGGCTTTGCTGCTTGCCGCTTCTAACTGTTGCGCTGCTATCCATTGTAAAAATAGGTAGAACTTCACATTACCAGCATTCGCCTTTTTGAATTTCGCAACAGCAGGGTTGTGGTAGTCTTTGTATTCTTCAGGGAATACAGGCCACCCCCAGCAGTCTTTTCCTTTCGCTTTTAAGTGTGACTGAAGCGCATCGTATACCGCCAGCATATCTAGGCTTTCACCACCTTCGGTAACAAACGCTTTAAATGCTTTATTTTGCTTGGTATTTTTACGAAGATGGCGAGCATCGTAGACATCAAATACCGCTTTTAACGCCGCCAATTTGATATGCGCGACAGCCTCATAATCTACATGTTCAGTTGCACGAGCATGGCTTAGCGTTTTTTGGAATTCTTCTGCATTCACCACGGCTTGAACACTTTCATCATCAAAGCATTCAACAGCAGAAGCATCAATGTACAAGTAGTTTAGCCAGCGGCGAGAACTAGGACCATAAGGAGAACACGCGTCTGGGTTAGCAGGGTAAAGTGCATGAATAGGATTAAGCCCGATAAAATCTGCCCCTACGCCTGCCGCTTTTTCAATGAGCGTTGCAAGGTCGGTGAAGTCCCCTATTCCCCAGTTTTTTTCACTGCGCACACAATAAAGTTGCACGCTCAAACCCCAAATCTTTTTACCCGCGGCAATAGGCTCTGGGGTGAAGCAGGCTTTTGGTGCAACAATGATGCGAGACTCTGCAAATTGATCATCGTCAGCACTTAACGCCATGGTGTGATAACCCAGCGGCAAGTTAAGTGGCAAAGACACCACGTATTCATGGAACTCCACCTCATCGATGTGCGCCATCGTCGTCATTTCTTGGTCTACCGGTGTAAACGTATGCTTTTCAATTTTTCCGTTTTCACAGTGAACTGTAATGACATGTTCATCGTTTACAAGTTCTATAGGTAGGCGCACAACGATAACAATAGCCTCATCGCTACGAACCACTTGAACAGGGTTCAGAGGAGATAACCAAACTGAGCTAATGTCGTCTATAATTTGCGATTGAATCTTTTCTTCACTGGCGGTGTCATAACCCAGCACGTTAAGTAATTTGGCTTTACTTGACTCTGCGATGGTTGCTGGTTTGCCCCATGCGTCGACGTATTGAGTCTCTATTCCACGCATTTCAACCAGTTGTTGCAGAAGATCTTGTGTCATCGTAACTTGTTCCTGTATTCCTGTGAGAGGCACGCTTAATTTGCACAAAGCAAATTTGCTTATACGTACAAAATATTAACATTATTCTAGAAACAGTCGCGCTATGAAAACTGAATACGATTGCATAAGCTGTTGTTCGTAATTTTCCAACAGTTTAGCGTTTTTGTTTTGCCAATTATGGCATTTTGATCCATACTTTACGTAATTTATTTTCATATTCAAAAATAATCGAGGTACGTCATGACAATTCGCATCGGTATTAACGGTTTTGGTCGCATTGGTCGCTTAGTAATGCGTGCGGCTGCTGCCCGTGAAGACATCGAAGTAGTTGCTATTAACGACTTATTAGATACAGATTACATTGCCTACTTATTAAAATACGACTCAACGCACGGTTTATTCGACGGTGAAGTTACAGTAGACAACAACGCCTTAGTTGTAAATGGCAAAACTATCCGCATCACCTCTGAAAGAGATCCTGCAGACCTTAAATGGAATGAAGTAGATGTGGACGTGGTAGTTGAATCAACTGGCTTATTCTTAACAAAAGAAACTGCTGCTAAGCACATTGAGGCTGGTGCGAAGAAAGTCGTTATGTCTGCACCTTCTAAAGACGACACCCCTATGTTCGTTATGGGTGTTAACGATGAAAGCTACGCGGGTGAAACTATTGTTTCGAACGCATCGTGCACCACTAACTGTTTAGCGCCTCTAGCTAAAGTACTTAACGATAAGTTCGGTATTGTAGACGGCCTAATGACAACAGTTCACGCGACTACAGCTACTCAGAAAACCGTTGACGGTCCTTCTATGAAAGACTGGCGCGGTGGTCGTGGCGCTGGCCAAAACATCATTCCATCGTCAACTGGTGCTGCTAAAGCAGTAGGTAAAGTTATTCCTGCACTTAACGGCAAGCTAACAGGTATGGCTTTCCGCGTACCAACGCCAAACGTTTCAGTGGTTGACCTTACCGTTAACCTAGCAACACCAACTAGCTACGACGCTATTTGTGCGGCAATGAAAGAAGCATCTGAAGGCGAGCTGAAAGGTATCATGAGCTACACTGAAGACGCAGTAGTATCAAATGACTTTATCGGCAACGCCAATACATCAATTTTTGATGCAACAGCGGGTATTGCACTTACCGACACATTCGTAAAAGTTATCTCTTGGTACGACAACGAATGGGGCTATTCAAACAAAGTTCTAGACTTGGTTGCTCACATTTCTAAGTAATCAGGTTTATCGATAACGGCAACTTTGTTGTTCAGTTATTAAAGACATTGTTAATAGACTGAAAAAAGGTGCGAATACTATTCGCACCTTTTTTGTTTTCATTGCACAATAAGCCATTATTAAATGGTAATGCGGGACCTTGTGGAAATCTCGACTACGGTACAATCAACACGTTGCTTCATGGAGGATTTATGTCAACAGAATCATTGCAAGTAAGCGAATCAAACGGATTGACGTTTTTAGAGGTCGATAACCACCTCGGTTCAGCAAAAATCAGTTTATTTGGCGGACATGTTTTATCTTTTATTCCCAAAAAAGATGGTCAAGAACGCTTATGGGTAAGCCCCCATGCCTACCTTAACGGGGAGCGGCCCATTCGGGGCGGCATACCTGTGTGTTGGCCATGGTTTAGTGACGATCATGGTAAAGCGAAAGGTGAGCTGCCTGCCCATGGTTTTTTGCGCACACAAGTGTGGCAGTTAACTTCATCAAGTGAAGATGAAGCTGGCACGCATATTACGCTTACTCCTTCCTTCACTCGAGCGGAAGGATTTGAATATGACTGTGCGGTTACCCTATCGATTACTGTAGGTAACGCTCTTACTGTATCGCTAATAACTGAAAATACAGGCGTAGTGCCATTTATTTACAACTGCGCGTTACACAGTTACTTCCATGTTGATCATATTCAAGCGGTTCGCCTTGAAGGTGTAACCGGTGACTATAAAGATAAGCTCGATGACTGGGCGGTAAAGCCCACACCGGAAAATTATACTTTTACCGGTGAAACTGACCGTATTCATATGAGCCCGGTAGCAAAAGCGTCTATTGTGGTAAACGATAAACCATTTACTGATGTTGGTTCAAAAGGCCACGACTCATTGGTGGTCTGGAACCCATGGCAGAGTGCTGCTTCAATTTCTGATATGGATCCGTTCGGGTACAAACATATGCTTTGTGTAGAGTCGTCTATCACCCAAGGCAAGACACTACAGCCAAGTGAGTCTCACGCCATGGTGCAAACGATAACGCCTGTGTTGCGCTAGCGAGCCGTTTAACGGCTTAAATAAAGTAATGCGCTAGCGAGCCGTTTATTGGCGTAAATAAAAAAGCCCCGATAATAAGTGACGTCATATCAGTCACCATTACCGGGGCTTTTTTAATGCTTTTTAATTACCTGATGTTGGCACCCGCAACCGCTTCTTTAGCAAGTTGCGTAATACGTGACCAATCACCTGACTCAATAGCATCGTCTGGCGCTAACCACGAGCCACCAACACAAACAACGTTCTTAAGGGCTAGGTAATCATTGTAGTTACCTGGGCCAATGCCACCTGTTGGGCAGAACGTAAATTCTGGAAATGGACCACTGATCGCTTTAATCGCTTTAACACCACCAGACGCTTCAGCTGGGAAGAATTTCATATGGGTGTAACCCGCGTCTTTCCCTTTCATAAGTTCAGACGTTGATGAAATACCTGGAATTAGCGGTATTTCTGCTTCCATACCCGCTTTTAATAAATCAGCTGTCATACCAGGGCTAATTGCAAATTTAGCACCTGCTTCAATAACCGCTTTAAGCTGCTGTGCATTCGTTACCGTACCAGCACCAATTAAAGAATCAGGTACTTCGTCAGCAATACGCTTAATAACGTCGATAGCAGCAGGCGTACGAAGCGTAACTTCTAATACTTTAATGCCACCTGCCATAAGGGCTTTTGCTAGCGGAACTGCCTTTTCCACGTCGTTGATAACCAATACAGGTACAACAGGGCCAGCAGCAAAGATATCAGCTGGCGAATATTTCCATTTACTTGTCATAAATCAGCTCGCAGTATGTTGTTGAAGATAAGCAGCTGCACCTAATAAGCCGTGATCAGGCTCTGCTATCAAATAAGTAGGAATATCTTTCACATAGTGCTTCATTTGTCCTTTCGCTTCGAAACGAGCTCTAAAGTCACTATTTTGAATGAATTCAGGGAAACGGTTTGCAATACCACCGCCGATGAAAATACCACCTGTTGTGGCCATATTTAACGCCAAATTACCCGCAAAGCTGCCCATAATTCTGCAGAACTGCGTTAAGGTAGCGGCTGCAATATCACAGGTACCGGCTAATGCGGCTTCTGTAATTTGAGCAGGTTCAGCGAATGTGGCTTCTTTACCTGCATCTTGTGCCAGTGCGGTATAAATATTATGTAATCCCCTGCCAGACATTACTTCTTCAGCAGAAGCGCGGCCGAAGCTTTTTTGCAGGTGACGCCATACCACAACATCGGTTTCATCAACAGGAGAGAAGTCAACATGACCGCCCTCGCCGTCTAGGGTTTGCCACCCCGTAGAGGTCATCGTGATATGCTCTACACCCAAGCCAGTACCCGGGCCAAATACCGCAATGTTACCACCGGTTTTCGCCGTGCCATCACCAATTTGAACCACTTGTGAGTCGTTCAAAACCGGTAATGAATGTGCCACTGCGGTAAAATCGTTAATCACAAATAATGAATCTAATTTTAACTGCGAACATAGCGCATTTTGCGAAAACGCCCAGCTATGGTTTGTCATCACGACTTGGTCGCCCAATACCGGGCAAGCAATACCAATACACCCTTCGGTGAATTGGTATTCAGGCATTTCAGAAAAATACTGTGAAATTGCCAAATCGATACTGGCAAAATCATTACACATGTATTTCTTTATATCGGTTACACCTGTTTCGGTAACCCGAGCTACGCGAATGTTAGTGCCCCCTACATCGGCCACAAACTTCTGGCTCATAGCGCCTGCTCCTGGTTGTAGAACAACGAGCATGCACCTTCTTCAGCACCGGTAAGGATAGCACGCATGCCGCCGAACATTTCTCGGCCCATTCCAATATGGTGGTGACCAATATCGGCAGGTTTCGCTTCACGGGCTTCAAGGGTAGCTTCATCAACGTGCAACGTTAATGCGCCTGTTTCTGTATTAAGCTCAATCAAGTCACCCGCTTCTACTTTTGCAAGCAAACCGCCTTTATAGGCTTCTGGGGTAACATGGATTGCGGCTGGCACTTTACCTGAGGCACCAGACATACGTCCGTCAGTGACCAAGGCCACTTTGAAGCCTTTGTCTTGTAACACACCAAGAGGGGGTGTTAAACGATGCAATTCTGGCATACCAATAGCCGAAGGCCCTTGGAAACGAACTACAACAATGCAATCTTTGTCTAAGTCGCCCGCTTTAAAGGCAGCGTCTAAGTCGAACTGATCTTCAAACACAACCGCTGGCGCTTTAATAGTGCAATGTGGAGTGCGAAGCGCTGATGTTTTAATTACACCGCGACCAAGATTACCTTCCAGCACACTTAATCCACCATCTGGTTTAAACGGCGTTTCTACTGTGGCGAGCACTTCTTTGTCTAAAGACTCGGTAGGACCGTCACGCCATTCAAGCTCACCGTCTTTCAACATTGGCTCTTTGGTATAGAAGTCTAGTCCTTCACCACAAATAGTATTAACGTCGTTATGCAACAACCCAGCATCTAGCAATTGCTTGATAAGCAATGACATACCGCCAGCAGCTACAAAATGGTTGATGTCGGCAGAACCGTTAGGGTAAATACGAGTAAGTAAAGGCACAGCATTAGAAATATCTGAGAAATCATTCCAGTTAATGATGTAACCGGCTGAACGTGCAACAGCAATTAAGTGCATGGTGTGGTTTGTGGAACCACCTGTTGCTAGCAAGCCTACTAAACCATTCACAATGGCTTTTGCGTCAACAATATGACCGATTGGACGGTACGTATCGCCCAGGTCAGTAATACGTGTTGCTTGAATAGAGGCCGCTTTCGTTAGGGCATCACGAAGCTCTGTACCTGGGTTTACAAACGAAGAGCCAGGTAAATGAAGGCCCATCATCTCTACCACTAGCTGATTAGAGTTTGCTGTACCGTAGAAAGTACATGTACCAGCAGAGTGATAAGACTGAGATTCAGCTTCAAGTAGCGCATCACGCCCTACTTTACCTTCTGCATATTCTTGGCGAACACGCGCTTTCTCTTTATTCGGTAAGCCAGAAGGCATAGGACCAGCTGGCACAAATACTGTTGGCAAGTGACCAAAGCTTAACGCACCCATTAATAATCCAGGTACGATTTTATCGCAAATACCTAGCATAAGGGTTGAGTCGAACATATTATGCGAAAGCGCAATAGCAGCACCTTGGGCAATATTGTCGCGGCTCATTAAGCTCAAATCCATACCGGTTTGACCTTGAGTAACACCGTCACACATAGCGGGAACACCGCCAGCAAACTGAGCCACACTGCCTACACTTTTTACTGCATCGCGAATAATCGCAGGATACGTTTCGTATGGCTGATGCGCTGAAAGCATGTCGTTGTAAGCAGATACAATCGCCACGTTTGCTTTTGTCATCGAGCGCAGATCAGATTTATCTTCTGTTCCACAAGCCGCGAAACCATGAGCTAGGTTTCCGCACGAAAGCACACCGCGGTGAGGACCTTGGCGGCGTGCGTGTTCAATTTTTTCTAAGTATGCCTTACGGCTGTCTTTGCTACGCTCTATAATACGCTGCGTAACTTCTGCAATTCTTGAATCCATCATTGTCTCCTATGGCGCCCACATCAAGGTTACCGGGGCTCTGTTTACCACGGCCGTGATGGGCTTTTGCGCTTCGGTAGCATTATCCAGTGCATCAAGCAGAACCTGCTTTTTCTTATCACCGGTTAAATGCAGAAAAATATGTCGACTGTTTAGCAACGCCGGCAACGTAAGTGAAATACGTTGATGGGGTGCAGTTGTAGGTTGTACAGCAATACATGTGCGGCCACTGTTCATGCTCAAGCCATCATTGACTTGTTCAGAACAGGGGAATAGTGATGCGGTATGACCGTCTTCACCCATGCCTAAAATTAGCGCATCAAAAGGCTGGGACATACTTGCAATCGCTTTTTCAGCAGCATTTACGCCTTCGCTAGCATCAGCAACGTCGCTTTTTAATTCAACGAAATGTGCTGCACTGGCTTTATTTTGAATAAGGTTCGCTTTTACTAAACTGGTGTTACTGGCTTCATGACCTTCTTCCACCCAACGTTCATCAGCAAGGGTTATATCTACCTTGTCCCACTCTATGTCGGTTTCGCTCAACTGCTTAAACAGCGCAAGAGGCGTTCTGCCGCCACTCACCACAAGCGAAGCACGCCCGCGAGTTTTAATGCCAGTTTTAAGAATGCTCACCAAGTCTTCAGCAAAGGCTGAGGTGAGCGCATCGGGTGTATCGAATGAAAGAGTTGTTAAAGCCATATTATTTCTTCTTCTTTACCGTTTTGCTTTCGTACCAACTGCGATTCGCGCGTGCCAAAAGGCCAATTGAATCTACCGGTCCCCACGTACCTGCCTGATAAGGCTCTGGTGGTTCATTAGACGATTTCCATGCTTCTAAAATTGAATCAACCCATGTCCAGGCTTGTTCAATTTCATCACGGCGAACGAACAGCGCTTGATTGCCTAGCATGACTTCAAGAAGCAGCTTTTCATAGGCATCAGGAATACGATCGTCAGCAAAGGCTTCAGAGAAGCTCAAGTTCAATTTTGATTTTTGTAAATCCATAGAGCCAGAGCTGGTTAAGCCAGGCACTTTGTTCATTACGGTAATTTCAACACCTTCATCAGGCTGAAGTCGAATTACCAGTTTGTTAGGTGGCAAGTTTTTAAAGCTATCGCCAAACAAATTGTGTGGCTGACGCTTAAAGTAGATAACCACTTCACTGACTTTCGATGGCATACGCTTGCCAGTACGAAGGTAGAACGGAACACCCGCCCAACGCCAGTTATCAATCTCTGCTTTAATAGCAATGAAGGTTTCCGTTCTACTTTGAGTGTTAGCACCCTCTTCTTCCAAGTAGCCTGGTACTTCTTCACCTTTAACAAAACCTGCTGTGTACTGTCCACGAACCGTGCTATCGCTAATGTTCGTTGAATTAATCGGGCGCAGTGCTTTAAGTACTTTAAGCTTTTCATCACGAATGCTGTCAGCATCCAGTGTTGTAGGTGGCTCCATGGCCACTAAGCTTAAAATTTGAAGCAAATGGTTTTGCACCATATCACGCATTTGACCTGCGTCGTCGAAATAGCCCCAACGGCCTTCAATACCTACCGATTCTGCAACTGAAATTTGAACATGGTCAATACAGTTGTGATCCCAGTTGGTCGCGAAGATAGAGTTAGCAAAACGAAGTGCAACAAGGTTAAGTACCGTTTCTTTACCAAGGTAATGATCGATACGATAAATTTGTTTCTCGTCGAAGTATTCGGCAACTTGCTCATTAATTACTTTTGAAGACTCAAGGTCATGGCCAATTGGCTTTTCAAGTACCACACGCACACTCGAGTCGATGATTTTACAGCCGTGTAAACCACGACAGATATCGCCATAAATAGAAGGCGGTGTTGCTAAATAACACACCATAGTACGAGCAGGGTCAACATGGTCTTCTAAAACGCAGTAGCTAGCGATATCTTTCATATCGACACATGCATAATGAAGACGCGCTTTCATGCGCTCCCACGTTTGCTCACAAAGCTCTTTATCACCAAACTTAACTAAGTTTGTATGCACCTCAGCGATATAGTCTTCTAATTCCATTTCGTGGCGAGCTACGCCAACAATCGTTGTGTCTGGGTGGATAAGCTCTGCTTTTTCAAGCTGATATAATGACGGCAGTAATTTGCGTCGTGAAAGATCACCCAATGTGCCAAAGAGCACGAAATCACAGGGTTCGTAGGAATTTTCCAATACCATTTTCGTCGACCTTTTAAATGTATGTGTGAAACTAACGTGAGGTAGACGTACCTTCTAACGCCATCCACGTGTTATTAGCATATAGTTAACACCAAATGTAGTAAAATTACAACTTTTGGAAACTATTGAATCTCATTTCTATATATTAACGGGTTAGTACCCTAACTTGGCCCCTTTTGTTCCCCAGAAATGATAAAAAATGTCAAAAAATTACATTTTTCTTGTCACTTCCGTCACATTGGGTACTATGAGTCGGGTAACCTACATCAATTTTCCCTTACTAATTGCTTTCTGTATGAATATTTTAGAAAAAATTACACAAAATAAAGCGTCATTCAGCAAATCAGAACGAAAAGTGGCTGATGTGATCCTTGCGAATCCGCAAACAGCTATTCACTCGAGTATAGCAACCTTGGCCAAAATGTCGGATGTTAGTGAACCGACAGTTAACCGCTTTTGTCGACGTTTAGATACGAAAGGCTTTCCAGACTTTAAACTTCATTTAGCACAAAGTCTCGCAAATGGAACGCCGTACGTAAACCGTCATGTTGATGAAAACGATGGGCCAGAAGATTATACCAACAAAATCTTCGAATCGACCATGGCTTCTCTTGAAGTTGCGCGACAGTCTGTAGACGTGCAAGTGGTTAATCGCGTTGTAGATTTGTTAACTCAAGCACAAAAGATATCGTTTTTTGGACTTGGCGCATCAGCCTCTGTGGCACACGATGCACTAAACAAATTTTTCCGTTTCAATGTGCCAGTGGTCTACTTTGAAGACATTTTGATGCAGCGCATGAGCTGCATGAATTGTTCTACTGGCGATGTTGTGGTGCTTATCTCACATACCGGCCGAACCAAAAGCTTGGTAGAGATTGCACAGATTGCCCGCATGAACGATGCAACGGTGGTTGGTATAACGTCAGCCGACAGCCCATTGTCACATGAATGTACGTATGTATTGTCGCTTGAGGTGCCGGAAGATACTGATATGTATATGCCAATGGCATCACGTATTGCGCAACTTACGCTCATAGACGTGCTTGCTACAGGGTTCACGTTACGACGCGGTAATAAGTTTAGAGAGAATTTAAAGCGGGTGAAAGATACCTTGCGCGGTTCTCGCTACGAAAAGCGCAACGAATAAGTACTGCTGCTTCACGCATTCGAGTTAGCCTACCAATACGTGCATTGGTGCCTAACTCGGGTTCGCTATACTTGTAATACTTCGGTAAATGCCCCGCTCCCTACTCTCTTCGGTAATTAACCACATTTTTTCGCCATACCTGCTACCCTAGTTAAGTGGAAACAAGCTTAACTATTGATTATTTAAAATACAGAAAAGGCAGTGGATGGCATTAACACTCTATTATTGAGATGAATGACGCAACTGGTCGGCTCAGTTCCCATTTCTTCATCTTTCATTCACATTTATGTCAGATTCATCTACTATTCTGTAATAAAATTACGTAAAGCGATTACAGGTTAACCTTTGTACAAAATACGCAGGCTAGCCATATATCTACTTGTGCTACATCACTTAAAAATTGCGACGGACTCCTAATGACCAGAAGAACGAAAATTCTTGCAACGCTTGGCCCTGCCACTGATTCACTCGAAAAAATTCAAGAACTAATTGCCGCCGGTGCGAACACGGTTCGTATGAACTTTTCACACGGCCAGGCGGAAGATCATATCGAGCGTGCGAAACGCGTAAGAGAAGCGGCTAAAAACTTAGGTAAATACGTTGCCATTTTAGGCGATTTGCAAGGGCCAAAAATTCGTGTTGCTCGTTTTGCTGAAGGCGCGGTTAAGTTGTCTATTGGCGATAGCTTTACACTTGATGCTGAACTAGACCGCGATGCGGGCGATGCCAAGCAAGTTGGCATCGACTATAAAGCACTACCTGATGACGTAAGTGCTGGCGATATTTTGTTACTTGATGACGGTCGTATTCAACTTAAAGTCACCGGCGTAGAAGGTCGTAAAGTACTAACAGAAGTAACTGTTGGTGGCAAATTATCAAACAATAAAGGCATTAACCGTCAAGGCGGTGGTTTGTCAGCTGAAGCCCTTACTGAAAAAGATAAGAAAGACATTATCACGGCTGCTGAAATTGGCGTTGATTACCTTGCGGTTTCATTCCCTCGTAGTGGTGAAGATCTTAATTACGCAAGAAAGCTAGCTGAAGAAGCAGGCTGTTATGCAAAAATCTGCGCTAAAGTAGAGCGTGCTGAAACAGTAGCCACTGATGAAGCTATCACAGACATTATCAGTGCATCAGATGCGGTGATGGTTGCGCGTGGTGACCTAGGTGTTGAAATTGGTGACGCCGAGCTAGTGGGTGTTCAGAAAAAGCTTATTGCCCGTTCACGCCAGCTTAACAAAATTGTTATTACAGCAACGCAAATGATGGAATCGATGATTGATAGCCCTATGCCTACGCGCGCAGAGGTTATGGACGTTGCCAATGCGGTACTAGATGGTACAGACGCGGTTATGCTTTCAGCTGAAACTGCAGCAGGTAGCTTCCCGATTGAAACTGTTCAAGCGATGGCGCGCGTTTGTGAAGGTGCCGAGACGCACCCTAGCGTTAAAATTTCTAAGCACCGCATGGATGAGCTTTTCTCATCTACTAGCGAATCAATTGCGTTGTCAGCAGTATACGCAGCAAACCACCTACCCAGCGTTAAAGCGATTGTAGGGTTAACTGAAAGCGGTAACACGCCTAAGTTAATGTCGCGTATTACTACCTCGCTGCCTATCATTGCGATGTCTCGCCATGAAGGTACATTAAACACTATGGCCTTATTCCGCGGTGTTAAGCCTGTTTATTTCGATTCATCGAAAAGCGAACCTGGTCAATTAAAATATGATGTCGTTGCAGCACTTAAAGCCAAAGGTTTAGTGCAAAGCGGCGACAACATCATTTTGACATACGGTGATGAAATGGAAAAAATTGGTGCAACCAATACGCTTAAAATTGTTGAAGTAGAATAACCGTTACTCCTACTTAATACTTTTTAAAGGCAGCCAATGGCTGCCTTTTTTATGCGTATTCAACGTTCTGTATCACGGGCACCTACTGCCTATACACATTGTAATTCACATACCAAACTGGTAGAAATGAAAGGTGTCTTTCACTTGTAGTTTTACTTACCACGCTTACTTCAACGGAATAATAATGAAAATAACCGCTCCTCTTTTTTCCGCGCTTTTTGCGCTACTTTGCTTTAACAGCATGGCTGAATCATCCATGAAAAGTGTAATAGTAGCCGCTTCTGAAACGCCATTAGCGCCAATCATGATTCAAGGACCCATGCCAATTGAAGCAGAGTACTTCGCATCACTTTTAACCGACGTTCGTATTGAACATTCAGGTAACGCCACCTTCTATTTGGGGACGTTAAACGGGCACCCTATCGTGGTCGCCAAAACAGGAAAAGGCTTAGAGAACACTGCTGCGGCAACGGCTATAGGTATAAGTCGCTACCAACCAAGAATCATTATTAATCAGGGTACATCCGGTGGGCACGATCCTAAGCTAAACGTTGGTGATATCGTATTGGGCGAAAAAAGCGTAAACGCGAGTAATTTCAAAACCCCTAAGCTAGAAGCGGGCGAAGGCTCTCGCCCTCTGAATTGGATCCCTATGGATTTAATGGCGTCAGAAGGCAGTGCCGGCGAAGGTGACAGTGCAACAGATGCTGAAAAAATTCGTTTTTATGCAGGTGATGAAACCTTACTTGAGCTTGCGATGTCGTTAAGCAAGGAACATAAAAGTGGAAACGTTGTGAAAGGCACCATCGGCAGCGGTAATTTTTGGAATAACGAAATTGATCGCATTGCATGGCTTCACAAAAATCTAGGGACCAGCGTAGAGGAAATGGAATCAGCATCGGCAGCGCAAATTGCCCATGCTTATGGCGTACCTTTTCTTGGTATTCGTATCTTATCTAACAACATTACCAATCACGGTGAATATAACCCTGGTACAGCAGAAGCTTGCCAAATCTTTGTAAAAACCGTTGTTGAAGCTTATATCGCATCGTTGCCAAAGACTTTATAAGCGCCTTGGAAAATAGCCCCATTATAGCCGCCAAGTTATTTTACCCTTACAGCAAATAACTTGGCACTTTCATTCTTAAAACCCATTGGCATTTATTTTATGAAATTAACCCTGCTTCGTAAACTTATACTCGCACTCACCCTAGTTTCACCATCACTGATGGCGAACACTGCCGACACAAAGGCCTCATCGAGTGACTTAACGTTAGCAAACCGCTTCGCCCAACTCGCATTAGCCTGTGTTCATAAAGAATACCCAAACATCATTAAACACATGATGACAGGGGCCGAACATGTTAAGCCGCCTAAACAGCTGTATCCCGCGTTTTACGGCTGCTTTGATTGGCACTCATCTGTACATGGGCATTGGTTATTAACCCGCATTGCGAGCCAATATCCAGAAACGCCTCACTACCCGGACATTATAAAACACCTCGACATCAGTTTTACCGAAGAGAATATCGCTGGTGAAGTCGCTTACTTTAACCGTGAGGGTACAGGTACAAGCTTTGAACGTCCCTATGGGCTTGCTTGGTTTTTACAACTAACCAGTGAATTACGTGAGTGGAATTCACCCGAAGCTAAACGGTGGCTAACCACCCTACTACCACTTGAGAAAAAAATCGTCGCCAACGTAACAGATTGGCTCCCTAAGCTTTCATTTCCTATTCGAGTGGGCGAACATAGTCAAACCGCGTTTGCATTCGGGCTTATGTTAGATTGGAGCCGCACGGCTGGCGATGTTGCATTTGAAAATTTGCTTACCAAAACCATCACAAAGTTATATGCCAATGACGTGAATTGCCCGCTAGCTTACGAACCATCAGGCCAGGACTTCTTATCACCGTGTGTTGCAGAAGCTGACTTGATGCGCCGAGTATATTCAAGCGAGCGTTATGCAAAATGGCTGTCTGCTTTTTTACCCAGCATTCCTATTGATGGCGATGGTTCATGGATAAACGTAGCCACTGTAGTGGATAAAAGTGATGGTAAACTTGCGCATCTAGATGGTTTAAATTTAAGTCGTGCATGGATGCTTGAAGGTATTGCCTCTGCATTGCCGTCAGACGATAAGCGTGTTGCAGCAATTAACAGTGCAGCACAATCACATAAGGTAGCGGGAGTCGATGCTGTGATAAACGATATGCATTATATGGGAAGTCACTGGCTTGGCAGCTTTGCTACTTATCTGGAAACCCAACGCGGGCTTTAAACCACTTACTAATACTAGATTAAATGAAGCAGAGTTGGCGAGCTTAGATGCTCGCAAACTCTGTAGTTGTTGAAGTAAACTGTGTTTGGTGATGGACTAAAATGTTCTTTGCGCGGTCGATTAAATCATCACGCTTAAATGTCCAATTACGTAAGTCCGCCTGCTTTGCTTCTGCAAGGTAAAACTCAATACGTGTTTTACGTAATAAATCTCGCTTCTGAGATACATCGAACTCGGTCTGAGCAAGTATGCGTTCTACTTTTACGATAGAGGCATGGTGGGATTTGTCTGAATCATCTGCGTTCGCTTTACCCACATAAGCCATGTTGTTTGTTAACACGCCTGCAAGCACAATAAGCAGTGAAATCAACACACCTGAAACTAACCAATTTAATACTTTCATCATTCACTTCCTTTTATACTAACTTGCTATTATCCATGTAAGAACGCGTTGGTTCTAAATGACTACTGCACGTTGTAACTTAAACACTTAATTACAACTTGTATTGCACATTGTGTTCCAAATTTCTTACTGCTACCTGATTACCGCGAAGAGTATACGCATCAAGGGTTAGAAAGAAAATTCGTCAAAGGTTGTAAGACAAAAGTTGTAAACTGGATGGGAAAATACTACATGTTGCTGCGAAAAAACGGCATGTTGAAATAAGCGCAAATGTCACTTTACTACTCGATATATCGCGTTATTATGGAATTCTAGGGTTTGATAGACATTAAAAAAGGGGCCGATTGGCCCCTTTCATCTTACTAATAACTGCTTAGTGTTTCATGGCTGTTTCAGTAATAACTTGCAAATTATCTTCAACATTTTTTACATCTGAAGCATTTTTCGCTATTTCGACAGCAAGTTGACGCTCGGCGTCTGAGTCTACGTTACCCGTTAGTGTAACGTTACCGGCTTCAACATCTACATCAATATCGAAACCAGAGATGTCGCTATCCATTAATAGGCGAGTTTTAATAACAGTAGCAATTTTGGCATCAGTAAGCGTGCCCGTTTGCTCATCATATTCTGATTCAGCGTCATCCGACATGTCGCTTGCCATTTTATCCATGTCTTTCTCTTCAATAATAGAAAGCTGGTTGTCTACTGACATAACACCGTCGATATTTGAAACTAACTCTTCTGCTAATTTCTTATCAACTGAATGATCTACCTTACCTGTCAGAACAACGTTACCGTTGTTTACGTCTGTATTGATATCGAATGAATCAAGGTTGCCGTTGAATAGTAGTGTTGCTTCGGCTTTGCCGTCTATCCACGCATCCTTAGCGCCTTTTTCCCATTTGTTATCTGTCTCCATGTCACCAGCAAAAGCTGCAGTTGTCATCGAGGTCGCTACAAGTATAGAAAGTAATGTACGTTTCATAACAGTTCTCCTTTGTTGAAACTCCCAATAGCTAATGCGAAACTCGAGCCAACGCAGCAACCGACTGATTTATAACAATTTACTTCACTTTCACTTTAATTATCACTTGTTAACATCTCTGCAAACTTTTCGACCTATGCGCATTTTTTACTTACATCTTGCTCAACCGGAACGAAAATTGAATATTCGTTAACCAATATACTTATTATTAATCGAGCAATAGCCGAGTTTGTCTTGTTTAAAGAGTTCGCAAGCAAGACAGCAAAGCAAAAAACAACTTAGTCAGGAACGACAATGAATATTTTACTGAACACCATGGCGATATTGCTTATCGCTGCCACTTTAGCCCCTTCACTCCCGTCGAAGCATTGGTTGGTTAGGGTATGGGAATTTCCACGGCTACAGCTACTTGGCTTAATGGTGATAGTGTTGATTGCCCGAGGGGTTATGTATCCATCGGATTTCTCCGCTTTGAACACGCTTATCACCGCATTGCTTTATATTGGATTAATTGCCTGCGCGATTTACCAAGCTATTTGGATCTTGCCTTATACCTTCTTTTATAAAAAGGAAGTGGTTAAAGCATCTTCTCAAGATGCTGGTGAGAGTATTAGTATTTTATCTAGCAATGTCTTTATGCCCAATGAAGATTATGACAAGCTATTAAAGCATGTGCGTGACACCAATCCAGACTTCGTCGTTACTCTTGAATCTAACAAGCGCTGGGAAATAGCCCTATCGGCACTAAACGAAACTCATCCTCACCAGCAGCATTGCCCTTTGGAAAACCTGTATGGCATGCATCTTTACAGTAAATACCCACTGAAAACGGCCAAGCTCAACTATTTAGTAGAAGATGATGTGCCTTCCATGCTTGTCACTATCGATATGGATGGACAAGATGTGACGCTTTACTTCCTTCATCCAAAGCCACCTAGCCCCACTGAGAACAAAACGGCTAGGCCCAGAGATGTCGAACTTACTATGGTAGGCCATGAAATAGCTAAAAAAGACGGGCCTATAATAGTAGCTGGGGACTTGAATGATGTAGCATGGTCGCCTACTACCAGAAAATTTAAGAAAATAAGCGGTATGCTTGACCCAAGAATAGGACGTGCATTTTTCAATACGTTTCACGCCCACTACCCGCTAGTTAAATGGCCATTGGACCATGTGTTTCATTCGAGTCATTTTATGCTGGAAGACATTAGAAAACTGTCTGATATTGGCTCAGATCACTACCCGCTGCTAACGCGATTGAAGCTGAAGCCAAAAGCCTGAATGCAGAAAGTAAAAAGCCGCTATAAAGCGGCTTAATATTGAAAAGGCTTACAACTAGGTAGGCACACGACGTATTGGAACGGACCTAACTGCTTTTGTATTGTGATTTACGCACCACATTACGCTTTCGCATGCTTCTTCACGACGCTTAAAATGGGCAAGACCAATAAGTTTGTCTTCTCGCGGCCACACCGCTTGTTTCAAAATAGCGGTATCGGTTTCGCTAAGTGCGCTAGTATCTAAACTCATTTCAACCGCTTTTTTATTGGGTTTAATCAATGAAGGTTGCGCATCGGTAATAATACTTTTTTTGACGCACACGTATTCACGCAGAACAGGATCTCGTACCACACCTATATAGTCGTCATCGCAAATAATGGCTGGCCACCCTTCAGAAATTCGGCTTTGCCAGAACATTACGACTGTGAAGGCCACTAAAACAAACAGGGTTAAACCAATAAATTGACTATCTAAATCTGGTGCAACAGAAACAATTATTCCTACTAATGCAGCAAATAATATCCACCCACCAAATACCCTTCGCATGGCATTAGGTGAAATACCCGAAATAACACTAACTTGTTTTAACTGGCTTTTTTCATAGTTGCGAAGTTCAACTACCGATTCAGAGTTCACAACTCTCTCCACTTGATTTTTACTCACTTTATATAGATATGATTACGCTCACAAGTGAACCATAGTTTATTATACTAATTAAGATTTACGCCGACTTAGGAAGTTCCGTAGACAATTGACATATTTCAAAATGCATTGAGTCTGCAAGGTTATCTTGCTGACGACGTAATTTTGTCAAGATCACAGACGGCTCTGGCTCTCCAAAAAAGAACCATTCAGCAAAGCGCTTTCCAAGCCCCCCACTCCGTAACTGATAAACATGCACTACATAGCGGTAGCCATTTACGTAAGCATCTTGATAAGCACGGCTTTCATCTACTGACGTCAAACCACCTCTTGGGTGAATAGCAAAGCTTTTCACCCCCGCGCCTCGTTTTGTTAAAAACGATATTCCCGCTTCAGTTACACGCTTAACCGCTGCCTGTTTAAGTGTCTCTAGCGAAATATGCAAGTAAGGCACATCAATTTTACCGAACAACCGACATGCATTAGGGCATCCTGGCGCTAGCCCCACAGAAAAAGCCGTGTGGTCACGTCCTTCCCAAGGGCGGATCCATACGTAAGGGCTAACGTGAACATAAAGTTCAATACCATCACACTGGACGCTAAATACGTCTGGAACCTCTGAATTTCTGGCGTTTACTAGTTCGTTAAGGCGCTCGTCACTGTATTGCATACTAGGCCTCCAATAAAATATTTTAAGCCAATGCGCTGTGAAAAAAACCTAACAACGGGGCGCGCTAAAAATACTCAGCTTAATGATTGACGAGTATGCCATATTTGGTATTTTTTTGTTAGAGCGTTCTGTAATAACAAAGCAGAAACTGACGGTGTATTATTACACTGCCAGTTTACGTTTTTGGATGGGTATGGAAATGATAGAGCGGGGAATTAGCGCTGTTCGCGATGATTTTCAGGAACCGCTACCAGTTGCTCCTCAACCATTTCACAGGTACCTTCCACGCTGTCACCGCGGCGGGTTTCAAATGAGACCGAATCTCCCTCAGATTTATCTTCACATGCTTCAATAGCTTCAGGTGGCGGTCCATTCGGACGGCCCTGTTGGGCAAATGCACTTAAACTTCCAGTAATAAGTGTGGCAACGAATACAAGTTTTAACAATTTCATGACTTTTCCTAAGAAGATTAACTAACTCACATTCAGCATACGCGTTAATTGTGCAGATACAGTGTAGAGAACATGTAGAAGTAAGGGAATAAAAGCAGAAACAATTGTGAGCAACGCACAAGGATAGATATACTCAGCAGAATGAAACTATCCCATAAATTACTTGTTATTCTTGTCGGCTTTACCTGTGTGTCTTTGTCGCTTTCATTAGCACTTGCACGATGGAGCTTCGAGCAAGGCTTCAATGAATTCATTCAAAATCAGGAACGAGAGCGCCTGATGAGTTTAAGTCGTGTGCTTATTACACAATACCGCAACAATAATAACAGTTGGGATAACATTCAAATAGAGAGTGTAGCGCCTACTGGCATGCCCCATCGACGCCCTGGAATGCGACCTCGACCTGGTGGCTTCCCTCCCCCTAGACATCAAATTGAAGATGTATCTGCCGGTCCGCCTACATTACTCATTAATCCGTCTGGGGACGTCGTATCGGGGCAAGCGTCGTATGAAGACGAAAACGAACGAAATGAAGTAAGCGTAAAACTCGAATTTAATGGCCAGATCATAGGTCGGCTTATCAGTTACCCGCCTAAGACACCAGATTCTGATGTGGCTCGCGCTTTTTCTGAACAACAGCTGCAAGCCATTATCCTTATAGGCCTTTTGTCGCTTATCGCCTCGCTTATACTGGCATTAGGCGTTACGCCGCGCATGCTAAGCCCTTTTAAGGCTATATTACAAAGCGTAAAAGGCCTAACTGCACACCAGTATAAAACCACCTTGCCAGAAAACCGCCCTGATGAATTTGGCGAGCTGATGCGGCATATAAACACATTAGGAAATACCCTTGAAGCGCATAAAAATACTAAAAGCCAGTGGCTAGCAGATATCTCTCACGAACTTCGTACGCCTCTCACCATTTTGTCTGGCGAAATTGAACTGATAAAGGCAGGGATTCGACCTCTTGACCAAAAACAACTGGCGTCGTTTGACCAAGAGGTCTCACGCTTGTCTTTATTGGTTGAAGATTTATATCAATTATCACTGTCTGATATTGGCGGGCTTTCTTATCATTTCTCGTCAGTGGATTTGAGCCAAGTAATCTTGCAACAAAGCGAAAGCCTTGCGCATATTTTTGATACAAAAGGGCTTACCTTCACCTTTACTTGCCCACCAAACATCACCATTAACGCCGACCACCAGCGCTTGAAACAGCTTATGCTTAACCTGCTGGTTAACGCATGTGAGTATACTGATGCGCCAGGTACCGTGGAGTTGGTGGTTTCAGATCAACCTTCATTTATCGTTATTATTGTTCAAGACTCAGCGCCAAGCATTGCAAAAGAAAATGCAGCGGCATTATTTGAACCTTTGTTTAGAGAAGATGCCTCACGTAGGCGTCGAACACAAGGTGCTGGCCTAGGCTTATCAATTAGTAAACAAATTATTGAGGCCCATGGTGGCAAAATTAGCGCGTCAGTTTCGTCGCTCGGCGGCGTTAAAATTACGGCAGAATTGCCCAAATATTTCACTACGGATAATAACTAATGACACCGCACAAACATGTACTCATTGTTGAAGATGAAGATAAAATTGCGCAAATTTTAGTTGAATTTCTTGCCTTGGAAGGATTCACATCTACCGTATTAAATGAAGGCACACACGTGGTTGATACGGTAAAAAAGGAAGCTCCGTCGGCCATTATTTTAGATAGAATGCTGCCCGGTGTGGACGGACTCACCATTTGCAAATCGCTACGTAGTTTTTCTATGGTACCCATAATCATGTTGACCGCCCGAGTCGATGAAATAGACCGACTTATTGGTTTAGAAGCAGGTGCTGATGACTACGTTTGTAAACCTTTTTCAGCACGTGAAGTCGTAGCACGGATACAAGCGGTATTGCGGCGAACCACGCAACAAACCCAAACTGAGTTGTCATCAGAAAAGCTCACTTTCCGCCATATCGAATTGGATATGTCTCGGTTTGAATGTGCTGTGGATGGCAACATTATTGAGCTTACACCGGTAGAATTCCGGTTATTGAAAACAATGATGACAAAACCTGGCGTAGTCTATTCCCGCGACCAGCTTATGGAGCTTGGCTATGAAGATGGCAGAGTGGTAAGTAACCGCACCATCGACAGCCATATGAAAAACCTTCGCCACAAATTAGCGACGGCAGAACACATCAGCCCTATTCATGCGGTATATGGCATTGGCTACAAAGTACAGTAGCCTGTGATACATCTTCATTAAAGCCCCTTCGAACCTGCACAGAAACTGCACATTTTAGCGATAGTCTTGGAATTGGTATTTCAATAGACATTCAAATCTAAAAAACAGTTCTGAGGCCACATATGAAGACGTCATTCTACGCACTACTCATGCTCGTGCTACTGGGCATATCAGCATGCTCTGATAGCGATAATTCCGACAGCACTTCCTCGACACAGGATAGTGATACGTCCTCTGGTTCAGATAGCGATAGCGACACAGACAGTAGCATTGTTGGTCCAAACCCTGACTACTTTCTAGCTGCGGGTTTGGCCGAAACGATTACCACTACCTCTTGTACGCTTACAGATGGAACCACCACCGATTGCTACAAGGTTGTTATCAACGGTGCTCCTGCAAATACAGACATAGGACCTTTCTGCCCGTCCACCATTACTGACGATGCCACCCAAGGCGGTATATGGTTTGACGGAAGTGGCGAGGTATATCAGCTGGAAGGGCAATTCTTTGTGGACGTAAAAACCCTTTATGGCGATGACTGGGAATTATACGATGAAGATACTGGCGAAATTTTCGTTACAGATACTCAGGTAGCCTGTGAAGCGGCAGCCCGTCCCAACGTAGCCGAAGAATATCAAAATCACTGTGTAGAGTGCTCAATTAGCTATTATGACGGTGGTATGCAACAAACCATTTTAATTCCAGTCACGCCAGTCCCTCTATCAAACCCCGAATCTATTGGTGCTGACTTGGGCGTTTCATTAAACGGTGTAGTGATAGCAGGCCCTGCCCCCGTCTCTCAAATATTAGCCGCGAACACCATTGCAGCGTTTGACGATTGTGGTGGCCACGTGAACCCCGCTGAAGGCTATCATTATCACGCATCATTAGGCTGTAGCGAAGTGGTAACCAGTATTGATGATCATGCCAATCTCATGGGATATGCCCTTGATGGCTTCGGCATCTACGGCATGTTAAATGCCAATGGAGAAGAAGACTATGATCTTGATGAGTGTAGAGGCCATGAAGACGATACAAGAGGCTACCATTACCATGCAGCGAGTGCCGCCGAAAATATGTTTATAGGCTGCTATCAAGGTGCCCAAGGCAGTATAGAGGTAAATTAATGACGTCTATACGTGTAAAATTAGGCAAGTCACTAGCCGGTACATTACCTTTATTCTCATTGGTAACCTTACTAGCAATGGCATGCTCGACGACAGTTTTAGCTCATAGCGGTCATATTCACAACGAAGCATTTGAAGCCTGCGAAACAAAAACTAAGGGCGAGGCATGTAGTTACCTTGTAGCCAAAACGCAGCGTTATAAAGGCAGCTGCCAAGTTTTTAATTTAAAGACCTTGTGTGTTCGAAGTGAGCCCATCGAATATTTACACGCTATACCCGATGAAATAGAGATTGAAGTTAAAACAGACCAAGAAACTGCAGCACAATTAGGCACTGTTAAAGCCAACAATGTTAATGCAGCTAACACTCCCTCTCAGTGATCACCAAACCCTTTCCCAAATGGGGCGTTGGCCCCATTCTCACACTATGAAATAGATTCACACTGAGTGAATTCTTTGCAAGCCTAAGCACTGGCACGCAACACTAAAATAAATAATCTCCAAACTTTTCAATATATTAGACTAAGGTCTAATAATTGCTAAGTTACCTGCAAGTAGGCATTACAGATAAGACAGTAAGTGCGACGTTTGGTAACAACCACTGAAGTTAGGTTATCAAATACTCACCAAAGGGAAATTAGGAGGTTTACATGCATTCACCCGTCAGCGTTGTCACGATAGTAAAAAGTCGTACAGAAAAACTCTGCAGACTCATAGAACAGCTTGAGTCGTGTAACCCACTTCCCGATGAACTTGTCATCGTTTGGATGTGTTCTCCTTCAACGCTTTCACTAGCGAAAAGTGAGAAGTTTAATATCGTGCATAAGTTTGTGGCTAATGGCGCATTACCGATTGCTAGAGCACGAAATCGCGGTTTACAAGAAGCCAAAAGTAACCTTTTAGCTTACCTAAATGTTGATGCCATTGTAGATAAAAACTTTATCGCTAAAGGATTGAATGCATGGTGTCCAGGTTCAGTGGTATTTACCAAAGTGACATTCGTTCCAGAGTCACAATGGGTCCTTCCCCACGACACATTATGCCAAATTAAAAGCCAAGAATTACCAGACGAAGATAATAACGAAATTCCGTCAAGACAACAGGAAGATGATCATGGAAAGTTTAGTGACGATAGCATTTGTTCTACAGTGTTTTTTATTAGCAAGACAGATTTTAAGAAAACCGGCGGTTTCGATGAAGGTTACGACGGCTTCGGACTAAACGACGAAGACTTTTTTACCAATTGCCGTTCATTGGGTTTTTCATTAAACCAAATCGAATTGCAGACTTTTGCGCCAGAGCGCCCAAATTACCGCTGCCCTATTAATCACCTTCTAGATTTTGTCAGAAACGCCGAGCGTTACCACGCTAAATGGGGCGTTAACCCTTGTATCAATGTGCTAAATGCATACGCAGAAGCCGGTTATATTAATGAAGATTTTGAAACCGCTGGTATTCATGTTCTGCAATTGCCAAAGCGCGAAAAAACGTCCTCTGAAAACGAAGTTTCTTCACAAGAGCATGATACAGCGTTGATTAAGCAATCTGCTTAAAAAGCGTGGGAAGACTAATCAAGGAGTGAGTATGTCTATTTTAAAACCTGATCTAGAGCAAAAAGTATCAGCGTTTATCAACCAAGCCGATTACCCTTGTGTAGGCGCTAAAACTGCGTTAAACAAGGGTAAAATCACTGTAAAGCAGTATGATAATTTTCGATGCGACACGAATGATACCGACATCTTGACGGACATCTACGACTTCATTCATCGCTTTGAGCTTGATAAAGATATGTATTCTTCGCTGGTACTTACTTTTGAACAACCAGAGATTCTAAGCGAGATTGTTTTTGATAAATTGATGTGGCGCAAACTTCAGCAACTTCATGACATCGACACCTGCATGCACGGCTGGGATAACCAAGTAGACGAAAATCCGCATAGTCCTAACTTTAGTTTTAGTTTGGGCGGCAAAGCATTTTTTATCATTGGACTCCACCCCGGTGCGAAGCGTAAAAGCAGACGCTTTGAGCGCCCCGCGCTAGTGTTCAATCTTCACGAGCAATTCGAACTACTTCGCGAACAAGGAAAATTTGAAGATTTAAGAGACCACATTCGTCAACAAGACGAAGCCTTCTGTGGTTCAAAAAATACCTTGTTGCAAAATCATGGTGAGCAATCAGAAGCATATCAGTACAGTGGAAAGCAGCAACCTAAGCGTTGGCAGTGTCCTTTCCATGCAAATCAAAACTAATCTACATTAATTCAAATAGAGAAATAAAGAGGCAGCAATGCGACAAACCATTCAACCAAGAAGCGGCACAGCATTCACTATTAATAAAGGTGAGCGGCTAAAAGTTATTGACCCTGAAGGGGAACAAGTTGCCGATTTATATGCTTTTAACGCCCACGATAAAAATGAGTTTATGTCGTCAGGCCGTTCGCTAGATTATAACGAAAGCACCCACTTTAAATCAGGATGTAAGCTTTACTCCAACGAAAGTCAGGTGATGTTTGAAATCATTGAAGATACGGTAGAAGAACACGATTTTCTTTTAACCCCTTGCAGTGTGGATACCTTCAAACACTTTTATCCCAGTGAAACACCGGTACCTGGATGCCATGGCAACTTAGTGGCCGCATTCGCTGAGTTCGATATTCCTGCACATCATATTGGCACTACATTCAATACCTTTATGAACGTGGATGTAAGCCCCGAGGGAAAAATTGCCGTGCTACCGCCTACGAGTAAAGCCGGTGACTACACTATTTTTGAAGCAAAAATGGACATGATTGTAGGTCTTACTGCATGCTCTGCGGGCGAATCGAATAACTTTCGCTATAAACCAATTCAATTTGAAATTTTGCCCGCTTTATAAGCAAAATTTGAGACCGTTAAACTTGCTCTCGTTGAGAGCAAGTTCGCCCTATCATCACCTTAAATTCGTTTTACCCTCTATTTTCAACATAGCTCCCACCATTCAATATAGTGCGCTTCTCATCAACTTTTTCTAAATTTAAAAAAGCTTAGCATTTAGTCCTTTAGGAAAATTGCGTAAATGCTTGGTATCAATTATCTTTTAGGTACTCTAAGAAAAACATTATTTTTATGTCCATTCGCATACGGTACACGCTAGCGCTGCTTCTCATTGCCTGTCTTGTCACGGCATCTGTATTTACAATGCGAACAATGCTGAACAATCAGCGTCTTGATGCAGAAATTATCAATATTGCGGGGCAGCAGCGAATGCTCTCTCAACGCATTGCCCTTCTCGTACAAAAAATAAGTGCCTGTGGTGAAGACAGCGCATCGTCTACCGACATCCTTGAAGCGGCCATCAAGACCTTTTCAAGTAATCATCAAAAACTTATCTCTTTGCCTTCTTTACCAGACTCTATCTCTAATATGTATTTCGGTACTAGCCAGCTTGATGCAAAGGTTAATCAATATATTGCACAAGCAAGGGTACTTGTGAAATCCCCCCAATGTTCGTCCTCAATTGTTATTACTATAGAACAAGCCACCAGGCTGCTAAAGCAACTTAATAGTGTGGTTTATATGTTCGAGCTAGAGGCGAAAAGTAATGTTGATGCGGTCTCCTCTCTTGAGTTCTATTTGTGGCTTGCCACTATATTCTTGCTAGGGGTTGAAGCTTTTTTCATTTTCGCGCCTATGGATAGAAAAATAAAAAAGACAATACAGCATCTATATGAAGCCTCTGAAAAAGCAGAAACAGAAGCGCTAAAGGCGCAGGAAGCCAATAGAGCTAAGTCCGAGTTTCTATCGAGTATGAGTCACGAATTACGCACGCCAATGAATGGGCTGTTTGGCATGATTGAACTTGCGATGGATAACCCAAGCAAGAGTGAAAATTACTTACGAAAGGCCAAAACCGCTGGGCGACAATTGCTTACCCTTATTAACGACATTCTCGATTTATCAAAAATTGAAGCGGGGAAAATTGTGGTTGAAAAAGGCCCTGTCGACTTGCTTCAACTGCTTGATGAGGTGGTATCTATACAGCGTATTTATTGCCAGAACAAAGGCTTAGATTTTCATTACAATAAACAGCAAACGCTAGCGCCCATTATTCAAGGTGACATCACCCGTATTGCACAAATCTTACATAACCTATTGAGTAACGCCATTAAGTTCACCGAGTCAGGTAGCGTAACCTTATCGGTCAGCCAAGCTCTCACGGAGAGTGGCAATACCTTGCTGTTTTCGGTTAAAGATACCGGTATTGGTATTGATTCTGATAAATTGTCGACTATCTTTCAAAAATTTGAGCAAGCAGACCAGTCAACCACCCGCCATTATGGAGGCACTGGGCTAGGGCTGAGTATCGCTAAAGAATTAGCACAATTAATGGACGGTAATATTTTAGCCACCTCAACCTTAGGCGCCGGTAGTGAATTTACGCTAACCCTTCCGGTGGTTGAAGAGTCTCTGCCCGCCATCGAGGTTAAAACTGACGCCATATTGCGCTGCGCTATTGTGGACGACTTGCTTACAAGCCGAGAATATCTAGAACACGTGGTTGCCGCAATGTCGCTTATTCCAACGTCGTACTCAAGCGCAAAGGACTTTCTGGAAGATACGCCCAATAATTACGATGTTATTATTCTCGATTTAGCGATGCCAGAGATGAGCGGCGTTGATTTGTTGCGAGAATTAGTAAAAACAGATATCTCGCCATTTCCAAAAATCATTTTGATTTCAGCAGAACTTGAACGATTAGATTGTGAAGAGGCCGTGAAAGACGTTATTTGGCGCTCACATGCAAAGCCGATCATCCGCAAAGACTTAGAGCTCGATTTACAAAGCCTAGTGTCCCGAGCCAGCAAGCCAACCGGCTTCCCCCATAAAGCAGCGCCTAGGTTGCGCATTCTTATTGCAGAAGATAATGACATTAACGCAGAAATTGTAAAAGCAATGCTTGAAGGCGAAGGTTATAAAATTGTACATGTAAAAGATGGTGAGCAAGCCGTTGCAGCCTGTGCCAAGCACTTGTTCGACTTCATATTGATGGACTGCAACATGCCCGTAATGGACGGTATTATGGCCGCTAGCATCATTCGAAACGAATTAAAGATAAACACCCCTATCGCAGCACTTACTGCCAATGCTTTCCCTGAAGATAAAGAAGAATGTTTAAATGCTGGCATGAATGACTTTCTTACCAAGCCATTAAATAAGGAGTTGCTGCTCTCTAGGATTAAGCAGCTTACTGAACGATAATTTCAAGAACCAGTACGGGAAACCAGTAGCGAAAACCAGTACCGAAAAAAGTATCAAGCATTCAAATAACACCGTTTACATCCACGAGAACCAGCCCAAGCAACTCAAATAAAAGCAGGGCCGTAAAGTCACATTACTCGTAGCGTTTTTCCTCGCCAATATACCCAGGCGCAATGGCAAGGTTATCGGTGTTTTCCAGTGTTTCTTGATTACGTAACCATAGCTGGTACTCACCCGTTCGCAGGCTAGCATGTTTAGTACAATCTACATTCCACCGGCGCAGTAAGTAGCCTGCCATAGCAGCGCGCACTTCAAGATGAAGTACCCCCTCCTCCATACCGTAATCAAGCTCAATGGCAGTCGGATGGTTTATGTTCTTCGGATGCGGCACAACTTCCAAAGCTATTTTTCGCTGCCACGCTTCATCAGCAAGGCTTTGTTCGCTTAATGCAGGATCGGCCTTTAGGGTAACTTTACTAATACGGGTTAGCACGAAATCTCTGAAGCTTCCGGTTTTTCTATCAAACGCACGCACGTGCCAACGCTGGCCATTATCTACAATGCTATGGGGCACCAATTCTCGCGCGCCCGAACCACTTGAAAGCGATGTATAAATAACACTCACCGCTTTGTTATTAACAATAGCTTGCACTAGTTTCGCCACTACATAAATATCGGGGATATTTAACGACGACGCACTTTCTACCGGAAAGTGGATATCACCGATAGCATCGAAGCCATCAGAAATATCGTTCGCTAACTTCACCAAGGTTCTACGAGGATCGTGCTCGAACAACGGTACAAAAGTATCGGTTTGAAAGTAACGCTTATCTCTTGCGTCGTAGGTAAGGTTATTTGGCGCCAGCACTTTATACAGACTGAAATCGCGAGAGCCCGCAGATAAACCCACTTCAAAGCGGCCAATTAGATCTTGGCGATAAATCGCCCCTTTAAACAACAAACAAAAATCGATATAAGCCAACCGCTGGCGCTGAGCAAAGCTGACGGTATCAAGACTTGCGTTTTCTGAAGGTGAAGCATCACTAAGGCCGAACTCTCGCCCTTCATTACCTAGCATTTGGGTGGCAGACATATCATTTCCATTTAACTGTACTTTTAACCAGTGTGGTTCATTTTGAGCACACTGTAAATAGAAATTTTTGTCGTATTTTTTGTTCTTGTCTTCTACAAGAAGCCTTAAATGATTTAGCGAGCATCAAATATAAAAAACCCAGCAGATGCTGGGTTTTTGTTAACATGCTTAGTAATAAGCGTGTTGAGTTACATTGCTAGAATATCTCGATTAGCGACGAGCCTTAACCCGCGATACCGCCATACCGAAGCAAGCAAGTAATGCTAGAACACCAGTACTTGGCGCTGGAACTTCTGTAATTGAAATTTGAGCGGATGACGTAGTCGCCTGCAACTGCTGGCCATTGGAGTTGAGAACACTGCCACTTACATCAAACAGTGAGTCGTTCACAGCACTTAATGCTGAAAAATTCAACGTGTACAGCTCTAAGGTCCCTGCTAGTAATTGCTGAGTCCCTAACATCTCTAACATCCATGAAAACGGGAGCAAACCCGAAGACGATACAGAGATCATTCCAGGAACAGTTGAGAACAAACCATCTAAGAAAGTAAATCCCGAGCTATCGCCAAAGGTTACAGAGCCATCTGAATACGTCAAGCTTGTTGAATCATAGATAAACGTATTATCGAATGATATCAGAGGTAGTGTTCCACCAATCGCTAGTAGAGCGTTCACATCTAAATTAACCGTAGCCGTAACAGTATCACCCACGTTATAAGATGCCTGATCGGTACTAATGTTAATAACCGCTGCTTGCGCACTAAAACCAACTAATGCAAATAAACCAATAATAAATTTTTTCATTTTTTCAATTCCTACTTATTCTACTGCACAACCAGCGCGGGTACACATGGTCATCAAGGCATTAAGGTCAAAGAAATTAACCATGCCATCATTATTAAAATCATACTGTAAATCGCTCGCACCACCTGATAAGAACAAGCCGTAGAACGCCATAATGTCGTTATAATCTACGTCGTTGTCGCCATCAAAATCGCCAGGTTGTACCGCATCTGGGAAGTTAAGTACTACTAATACTGGGTCGTGATCTGAAGAGCGGTATGCATCAGCGCCGTAATAATCCGTGATTTGCGCGTCAGTTTTATACTCTTCATTGTAATCAAACACACGAGGCTCATCTGCGTTAATGTGCCATACCGTCGCATCAACCACATATTCAGTTAAGCTTGGGCTAGATAATGCGTGGTCTAGGTAACCTAGTTCGCCGCCAAATGTGTATGAGTATGCCGAATCGCCACCAAAGGTGTTAACTAAGTTGGTATAGCCAGCACTTTCAAGGGCCAAAATAGGCTCTTCTGCTGCATACGCGTTTAAGTCACCCATAATGAGTAAGCGGTCAGATAAGGTATCGCTATTGTTTTCTACAATGGCAACCAAGCCATTAGCTGCATCGGTACGCAATGCGTTCCAACAGCCCTGTCCATCACCTGAATCGGCATTATCACCGGTAGCACTTGAACAACTTCCTTTCGATTTAAAGTGGTTTACGGCAAGGGTGAATGCTTCACCGTTGGCGTTCACTGTAAATGATTGAAGAAGCGGCTGACGGTTACCATAGTCAAACGGTGACTCAGACGATGTAACAGCGTTACCAAATGGTGTGACTACTGCAGGCTTGTAAATCATGCCTACTGCAATTTCGTCGGTACCTAATGCTTCACTGATTGACACATAGCTATACACATCACCGCCCATTTCAGCATTAACCGCTGCGGTTAATGTTGCAATAGCAGAGTCTTCACCATGACCATCATTTTCAACTTCTACAAGACCCACAACATCTGCATCCATTGCTGCTAGCGCTGCAACGATTTTCGCTTCTTGGCGAACCAATTCGAATTCATTGGTAGCGCCGCGAGAGGTTGGGAAGTCTGGTCCATCGAAATAGTTAAGTACGTTAAAGCTAGCCACTTTTACATCGCCGGTTAAGCCGATTAACGGGTAAGCCGTACGTGCATTGGTGCGAACTAATTCTAAGTCCATTACCGGTAGCAATTGATACTCGCTGAACGAGTAATGCATTACACCTGTGAGGTTTTCAACTGTATCGCCCAAACGTAGAGGGTTAGCATGCGTTAGCCCGCCCACAGGGAATGGAATACCATCTAGGTTTTGGCTATTTGAAGCATCATCTACCAACAATGTATTGAGGGCATTTTGTTCTGCTAACGCTATCGCTTCGGCTGTGCCCGCAGGATATTGGTTAGTCGGGATCATCACGCGCTCAGAGCCCACGTTAAACTGTCCGTAACGACCTAAGTTATATACGTCATTGACCAGCAACGATTGGGTAAAGGTAATTTGCATACCTTCATAGGCTTCAAGGTTGGTATCTGTACTAAATGGCATACTAAGTTCTGTGTAGAGAATACTTCCACCTGCGCCTAACACTTCAACGTCGCCTGATAATACAAACTCGGTTAAGTCGTTGTATTCAACCACGTCACCTTGCATGCGAACCAAGTCGCCAACCATTGGGAAAGTCTCGAGGGAAGTAGCATATACAAACACACCTTCAGAGGTTGCGTCGTTGCCATCTGAATCAGCCGCTTCTTCTTGAACAAAGAAACCAGATAAGTCTTCAGCTACTTTAGTCACTACTGCTTCAATAATCACGGTAGTGTCAGCTATTGGTGATACATCACCTTCGCCCTGCAGTTCACTGATAAGTACCAGTTCTACCGTTGGGTCTACCGGATCTACTGGGTCGACAGGGTCTGTCGGATCAGTTGGGTCGGTTGGGTCAGTTGGGTCGGTAGGGTCGACCACACTGCCATTGTGCGAACCAAAATAATCGTAAGTGTTTTGGCTGTAGCTATCCCACTCACTGTCTGGGTCAAAAGCAGCGTTACGTGTTGCATTACCTTCAGTAATTGAAGCTTTACGCACTAGGGTTACATCTTTACCCCAGTTGGTTTTTACGCCAAACGTACCAACAGCATCAATGGTGACATCACCGTAACTTAGCTCGATGTAATCGTCACCGTTGAAGTTCATTACAAAGCTACTCAACGTCGAGCCTGTAGTCAGCGCATCTTCAGCGCTAGCATGACTAAAGGTAGCCACGGCACCAGAGGCTAACGTGCCGCTAAGTTCCAATACTTTTTCGTCACCTACGCTGGTAGCGCCATTTGAAAGTAATTTAAGCTTATAGTTACTTAAATCTACTGCCTCAGTTGAACCATTGTAAATTTCTACCGCTTTGTTAAAGCTGCTGCCTTCAATGTATTCAGAAATGAAAACGGCGTGGCCTGAACCTGTACTTCCGTCAGTGCCATCATCAACTGAGTCACCAGAATCTTCTCCCGTATCACCGCCATCTGAATCGCCAGCGTCTGTACCATCACAACTTGCATTGAATATTAGTGAAGCAAGCTCAGGCTTGTCGATAAAGGGGTTACGGTTACCTTGGAATTCGAAAACTTTGCTGTTTCTTTCAAGTTCGAATTCATCAACAGGGTCGCTTTCATGCCATTGTAAAAGAACACACAGTTTGCCTTGGGCGGCTTCGTCAGTGCTGGTTAAACGGTCAACCAATACCAAGTCTGCTTCCGACTCGCTGCTATCACTGCCATCGTACCGTACGTCCATGTAAAACATAGCGCGTGCTACATCACCCTTTACTGAATCACGAGGTTCAAAAGAGTCACTATCAATGCTGTTTGCTGGCGCTTCAGGTAGTGCACCATCACTGAAATCAAAATCTAGATTGCCGCGAGAACCGTTTACCGATATATCGGTTGGGCGAAGGTGATGAATATCTGAATATGCGGCTAAGCTGCTACTAGAGAAACCATGGCTGTTCGCCCAAACGTGCTCTCTATTCCAATTGTCCTGATTGCTGCTTTGCGTGCCACTACCGTTACTGAATTTAGCTAACGATGTTCCCATGTAGAACAACACGACATTGTCTGGGTTGGCAGGGTCTTGATCGGTGTCAGTTAGGGCTGTCCATGCTTCTGAATAAGAAAGCTGATGGTGATCGAGTGAGATAATATTTTGAGCCAGTGCTTTAAGTGTTTCAGCGCTTTCATTATTCGTTATTGCTGTATCAAGCTGCGCATAATAATCCGCTTCAACATAGTCGCTGGGCAATTTAACCGCGGTTAAATCAGGGCAGTTAAAGCAGGTTTCGGTTAAGGTACGAAGTGTGTCTTCAGATGTTTCGCCATCATCGCCGCCTTCACCCTCTCCTTCTGAGCCAGTCGAACCTGATAAAACAACGCTGTTTACAAAGTGGGATTCTGTCCCAGCATTGTTCTTCATAGCGAGTTTTATTTGAACCGTGCTTGCATCAGGAATAGCAGAATTAACGGTTACACTAGTGTAGTCATCTATAAGAGTGTGAATATCTGTTCCCAGTGCATTGGTGACTAAGACAAACTCTCCACCGTCAACTGAATACATCACGTCAAAGTAATCTGCGGCTTCTTGCGTACCACTTTCTGATACTTCAACGTCAAGCTGCAAGTCAGTTAAGCCATTTACGACAATAATTTCAGACACCCACACGGCATCGCCATCTACATCTCGAGCACTTAGTTGGCCGCCATCGACCTTAAACCAGTCACTAACCGCACTTAAATCAGCGTCGGTTACATCAATACTCCAGCGTGATACGCCATCCATATCGATAGTGACGGTTTCGCCTCCAATCGCGCCCTTGCCATCTAATGCGTCTGCGTCGAAGTTCTCTTCCCAAATTACATCTGAAAAAGCGTTAAAAGAAAGTGGCAGCGTTAATACACTACCCAATATTAATTTCACGCACAAAGCTGACTTACTCAACTTCGCTCGCCCTTGCCTACCCAGTTTCGCCATGTTGTTGTCGTCCACTTTTTTTAGGAACGTATAAAATTATATACTTGCGTATACACAGCAAGAACTTGTGCAAAATAATAACAGTTTTTTATTTACTGAAAAAAAACAAAAACTTATGACGTTTAAATAAGTTTATTTTTTGTTTAACTCAAGTGTACTTTGGTACAGGTAAAACTAAGTGTGTAAATTTTGTGCAAATAGTTGAGTCGTAATAAAACTGAAGCTTACCGCCTTCTTTTATGACAATTTGAGGTCGAAAATAAAAAAGAGGCTGCCGAATGGCAGCCTCTTACGATTAATCACAGTAATCCTGTTGATTTATAAAGATATTAATTAAATCTTATATTCACTTGCCGTATTTAGCTAAGAATTTATTAAAGTCTTTTTGGTATGTCGCTTTTAAGCGCAAGCATTGGTTCGACTCATCCAACATAATGTCGAAACTACGCGCCATTCCTTCATACTTATCTTTGGTTGGCTCGTAGAATGCTTTAGCCATGTCTAAGTTTTCAGCACTACAGCTAGTAGATACAAATTCAGGCATACGAGATACATGGTAATCAGGCATCTTTGCAATCAAGGCATCAAGGTTCTTGTCTAACCATTTATACAATGCAGTTTTGAGCTCTAAATTACGCGATACTCTTACCAACATGTAAAGCGTGTTGGCTGGCGTAATATCATCGGTTAATGCTAAATCTAGCATTTTGTTTGCCGTGGCTTCATCGGTGTAGCGCATTGAATAAAGCAAGGTACGTTTAACATTCGGCAGTTGCGCTTCTTTGAATGCGGCCACTAACGTATCGTAGAGATCCTCTTCACCGTACTTCGTAGTGATACCTATCGCGATGCCAGCAATACCCGCAGGAACTGCACTGCTATCTTTAATATATTGCTTGGCTATCAATTCACTCTTTTTAATCAGTGTTTCGTTGTTTGCTCTGTTTCCAAGCAGGCTATAAAGCTGGTTACGTAGGCTAATAACACTCTCCGCTTCGCCACTAGTTTGCTCAAGGGTAAGCTCGTTTAGTAAAGGTAAGTATTCTTGATTCAACAAGGCTGCGTAATGTGTTCTGTTGTCGTCATTAATCAAGTAGTCAAACTCACCCAAAACGCCTACCGCGGCACGTTTAACAACAGGGTCGTTGTCTTTCGCCAATGCAGTTAATACTGGCATTATGCTATCAATACTCACCTTACCCGCGTTAAGTAATGCTTGCATGTTATACAACACATTTTTCTTTTCACGGTTATTAAGTACATTGAGGTCGTTTAGAAGGTTGCCCATCTGCTTTGCTGAAATGGCCCAACGAAAATAGCCTGTGGCGTTATCGTTAGGGAAAACCCAGTCTGCTTCAGCAAGTTGAGGCAATGTGGTTTTGGCTTTATCGATAAACACCACTTCTTGCTTTATCTTGCCATTTACTTTGTAAGTAAGTTTAAGTGGAACAGCCCAAGTTTGAGCTTCTACGCTAGCGCCCGCATAATGAAAGCGCTCTTGGGTGATAGTGCCGTTATCGTTAATAGTAATAAGTGGGTAAGCAGGTTGTTCCAAGTAGGCTTTCATCATGGCACTTAGATTAATGTCTGAAACACCATCAAGGGCAGCCCATAAATCATCAGCAACCGTATTGCCCCACGCATGGGTGTTCATATAGTTACGCACGCCCTCACGGAACTTTTCAGTACCAATTAACGACTCTATCATTTGCAAAATAGACTCGCCTTTTGAGTAGTTAAGCCCTAAGCCATCCATTACATCAGGCTGTGTACGAACCACTTTTTTCACCGGTTTAACGGTAGGGCTAGCATCGGCACCGAACGCAGATTCTTGCACGATACGATCGGCAAAATTAAGCTCTGGGTACAGCTCCATCATGGTATAGCTGGCAGCCCACGAGGCAAACGCTTCGTTTAGCCATAAATCGTCCCACCACGCCATGGTAACTAAGTTACCAAACCATTGGTGTGCCAATTCATGTGCAATAACGTTAAGCGGGCCTTTACGTTCTGTTAAACCCGGCTCGTCTTCTAATAATAATAAGCTGTCGCGATAAGTAATTAGCCCTACGTTTTCCATCGCACCGTGCGTAAAGTTAGGCACTGCAACAAAATCGAGTTTTTTGTAAGGGTATTTAATATCGAAAAAGTCTTCTAGCGTGGCTAAAATTTCAGGGGTATGTTTCACCACAAATTTTGTTTTATCTGCATAGCCTTTAGGCACGTAGATTTTACCAGGTACCGACAAGCCTTCTAACTCTGCGCTATCAAACGGCCCTACGGTATAAGCAATTAAGTAGGTTGGCATAGGTTTGGTTTTTTCAAACTTAACCGTTTGCATGCCTTCGCTAACATCGCGGCTCTCAACCGGCGTATTCGATACCACCACTTGTTTTTCAGGCGCTGTAATTGTCATTTGGTACACTATTTTAAAAGCGGGCTCGTCGAAGCTAGGAAATGCTTTACGTGCATGCATATCTTCAAACTGCGTAAAGAGGTAGTTTGTTTCTTCAAAACGAGATAAATACATACCATCAGATGAGGTATTCACCTTGCCTTCGAAGTCGATTACAAGGGTGTATTTGCCTGGTGCAATGTCAGCATCAGCCATACCCCAATTAATGTTGTACTCGCCTTCTTCAACATTAAGTGCTATTGCACGCTCGTTTTGAATAAGCTCGGCGTGAGTGATCGCAAGATCTTGCTGATAAAAGCCTACTCTTTTGGTTACCGTATTAACTGTGACGTTTATACGAGTAGAACCAGAGTAGTGTGGTGCGTCGGGATCCAGGTTTAAATGAATGTCTTGAAAGGTTGGCGTTACGGAAGATGGTAAGCGGTATTCAACGTCTTTTGCTAACACTTGAGTCGTTAACAGCGCCAAAACACAACTAAACAACGTTATGATTCGTCTCATATATTATAATTCCATGTAGAGAGGGAACTGAGTTCCTGAAGCCGGAGCATTGCCCCATGTATAATCGCGGGGGAGCATAATCAGGTTTATCGAGGCGCGCAACCTGACTAGTCGCAAATTTTTTTAGAAATTGTTACGAGAGATGTCCAGCCTAATAGTTAGTGCATTCAGCGTGTTATACACGTATTCCGCCTCCTATTCCTTTCTCATAACTTCAAGATGTAGCGGGAATTCACCGCTTACGCCAACTCCTATCTTCAATAAAATGCATAAACTGTATCCACAGGTTTACCGATTATTAAGCCCGTCCATCACTGTTAATCTCTTATTGGCAAGTTAACCACAACTAAAAAATGAATTAACAATTAAAGCAATCAGAGGAAACTATCATGGCGTATAACGGCTATACCACTTTTACCGCAAAGCAAGACGGTGCAATACTTACCGTCACTTTCGATTTCGGCCCCGTTAATGTTCAGGGCCAAGAAATGCTAGAAGACCTAATGGGTCTTGCTATGCGCCTAGAGCGCGATCGCACCGTCAAGGTTGTAGTGTTCCAATCAGCTAATCCGGAAATTTGGGTTTGTCACTATGACACTAACCTTCTAAAAGATATGTCAACCGAAGCGGTAGCTCGCAGCGATGTGAAATTGCTCGACCTTCAAGTGGTATTAGAGCGTATTAGTAAATTGCCACAGGCCACAATCGCGAAATTAGAAGGGTTTGCCCGAGGTGGTGGTCATGAATTTGCTCTAGCTTGCGATATGCGTTTCGCCGCTCGCGGCAAATACAAGTTAATGCAGATGGAAGTAGGCATGGGAATACTGCCTTGTGGTGGTGGCGCATCTCGGATGGCTCGTCAAACAGGCCTTGGCCGAGCTCTAGAAATAATTTTAAGTGCCCGTGATTTTAGCGCCGATGAAGCCGAAGCTTACGGCACCATTAATAAAGCGCTGGAGCCTGATGAAATAGGCCCATATGTAGATGCCCTTGCCAAACGCATTGCGCTGTTTCCCGCAGAATCGATTAATGCCTGCAAACAAGCCGTATATGAATCTATCGATAAACCTATAGATGAAGCGTTACGTGCAGAAGCTTACTGGCTATATCAAGCAACCAGTAAAACCCCTGCCGTTAAACGATTTAACGAAGCAGACATTAAAGGAATGGAATACGATATGGAAAATCAACGCAATTGGAATGATCTCGTTGTTGCCGTACAAGATATTAACTAACACTACTTGAAACATTTTAGTGAACAAAAAATTTAGGAGCACATTATGTTAGGTGAAAACCACTCGTTACAATCTGACTTTCCAGAATACAAAGCCGTTATTGAAAAACTTGTAGAAAGCGACAGTACGTTTGCCAGCGAGACTAAACAATACAACGGGTTAGATGAAGAAATCCGCAAGCTGGAGCTAAAAGGCGGGCCAACCAGCGACGAAACGCTGCATCAAATGAAGCATGACCGCGCAGTACTCAAAGATACTCTGTACAGCAAGTTACAAGCGGCAATGTAAATAATCAGCAGATTCAATAGGTAAAATCATACGCCCCCTGTTGCACGTATTACTAAGTACAACAGGAGGTATGAATCTTCGTTCTACACTAAGCGGCCTTTCCGTAAGCTCGCGTAAAGGTATCGACAATAAACGTGATCCACTGATCTTTTTGAGCCTTTGTAGGCATATCATCTGGGTGAGTTAAATAATAGAGTTGTAACTCACTTCTCACTGAACCAATAAATATCCTTGCTGCTTCTTCACTCGTTAATGACCCGAGCTCAAGATCCCCTGCTTCATTCGCTGAACCCATAATATTTGCGACAACCTTAATGCTCGCTCGCGGGCCAGATTCATAGAAAATCTTACCTAAATTCGGAAAACGCTCTACCTCTGCAATTACCATACGCGCTAATGCTGCCCCTGATTTAGATAGAACAACATTCAAGTACACGTTAGCCACCTCGTGTAACACGTCACGTAACTGTCCGGGTTTATATCGAATGGTACGCATACTAGTCGAGGTGGAAAAGCATTCGGTCTGTACAACCGCACTGAAAAGGGTTTCTTTGTTGGCAAAATGCGCGTAAACCGTAGACTTAGATACTCCCGCTTCTCGCTGAATCATGTCAGTGGTAGCATTAGAAAATCCATGGGCTAAAAATACCTTTCTTGCCGCTTGTAAAACCGTGAGGGCCTTTGCGCCTAGTGTCTTACCAAGCGCTTGTGCTACGTTTTCTTGTTCATTTGCTATCGTCATTGTGCACTACCCAACCCTAAACGTTATTGACAAATCTTCAATTCAACCTTATAGTACCGAACTGAGCGGTACAGTTCAATATTATTCTCTTCCCAAGAATTTGTCTGAGAATTAATAACACTAAGTTTAAAAGACCACGAATTACCTGAAAATCGATTCACTATTAACTAGTGAGTCGATTTTCTTACGACCTCAAACTGTACCGATAAGTTCGGTTCGATTTTATGATTTGTAATAACCAAGAGATTCTATTGTTATGCGCACCCACTACTTCAAAACAGCCCCTAGGCTTAAAAGTCTGACTCTTTCTGTAGGCATTGCGCTTCTTGCTGGTTGCACAGTAGGTCCAAACTTTACTATTCCTGAAGAAGCTTATTCAATAACGGATATAGAGAATAATAGAGACTACGTTCAGCAATATAATGTCTCTAATACCATGATTTCCTCTTCATGGTGGTCGCATTTTAATGACCCTATCCTGACTGAACTTGCCGAGCGAGCTGAGCACGCCAATCTGGATTTACAACTTACCGCGAGTCGCATTGAGCAAAGCCGAGCACGCTTAGGAATAACCAAGGCCAATAAACTGCCCCAAGTATCTTTTTTTGGTGATTACACCCGTGAAGATATTAGTGACAATAGTAAATTTGCAGCGCTTGGCGCTAAAGACAGTGGAAACAACTACTGGCAAACAGGCTTCGATGCAAGCTGGGAAATCGACTTGTGGGGTCATATCAAGCGTGCCGAAGAAGGTGCTATGGCTGAGTTAGAGGCAACACTTCTAGACCGAGAAGCCTTTAAGGTTAGCTTGATGGCCGAAGTTGCCCACCAATATCTACAACTTAGAGGTACGCAAAGCCAATTACAGATCGTGCAACACAATAAAGCTATTGCAGCGCATAAACTAAAACTGGTTGGTAACCAAGCTAACAATGGTTTTGCTACGCGCTATGATATGTCGATGGCAGAGGCTCAGCTAGCCACGGTGGAAGCGCAAATGAACAGTATTGCTATCTTGCTTGGCGAATCGCCGCACGCACTCGATGCACTGCTTATTATGCCATGCCCCAACCTTCGCTACCTAATACCATTCCCATTGGCATACCCAGTGAGTTAGCGCAACAACGCCCTGATGTGCTCTCTGCCCAAGCTAAGCTTCATAAGGCCACTGCTGATATTGGGGTAGCACAAGCTAACTTCTATCCGCGCATTACCTTAGTTGGCCGCACGGGGTTCGAGTCATTTGAAAGTGGCGACTTAGCCACATGGGATGCCAGTTTTTTAGTGTGGGCCCTGCCATTTACTTGCCTATTTTTCAGGGTGGGAAGCTCGAACAACGCTTAAAGCTAACTGAGGAAGCGCAAAAAAGTGCGGCTATCGCCTACCGAAAAACCGTATTAAATGCGTGGCACGAAGTAGACAATGCCCTCGATGGATTAGCGTCAATGCGAAGCCATCATGACGCCCTTGAAAAAGCCTATCATGGCTATCAACAGGCGCTTCACTTTGCAGAACGCCGTTTTGAACAAGGTGCGGGAAACTATCTTGATGTACTAACCGCACAGCGCAATTTACTCGATAGCCAACTTGCACTTAGTGAAAGTGTGACCAGCACAAGCTTAAGCTTGGTGTCTTTATATAAATCGTTGGGCGGTGGCTGGAACGCAGTAGAGGTGAGCGATGAGTAAACCAGCTTTACCACCCACCAAAATTCTCGCAGCGTTACTGGGTATATTTATCAGTGCGATGATGGCTGGTCTTAACAACAGAGTTGGCACCTTGGGGCTAGTGGATGTGCGTGGCGCGCTCGGCTTTGGTGTAGATGGTAGCTCATGGATAACTACCAGCTATTTAGCCGGGGAAATACTCATTACCCCCTTTGCGACATGGTTTGCCATTACCTTTTCGGTTCGTCGTTTTCACACCTACATGGTGTTAATTATCGCATCGATTGCGCTTACCTTGCCCTTCGTCAATGACTTATCACTGGTTATCGCGCTCAGGTTCGTTCAAGGCGTAGCCAGTGGGGCTCTTGTTCCACTATTGATGATGATGGCGTTAAAAGCATTGCCGCTGCATATACGTTTGCATGGGCTAGTGCTATACGCCATGACAGCGACATTTTCGCCTAATATTGCTATTTGGTTAACCGGACAATGGACTGATGAGGTAAACAATTGGCGCCTTATATATTGGCAAGTTATCCCGCTGTGTTTTGTGGCTATTGCGTTGGTACGTTGGGGGGCTCCGAAGGAAGCTACCAAGTATGGGCGATTTAAAGAAGGGAATTGGCTAGGCATGGGCTTAGGTGTAATTGGCATGGCGCTGCTAACTATCGCTCTTACACAAGGGGAACGTTTAGACTGGTTCAATTCCACCTTAATCACCCTAGCATTAATAAATGGGGGCGCATTGCTCACTCTTTATCTTATTACCGAGTGGTACCACCCTACTCCTTTTATAAGTTTGCGACTACTCGGACGCAGAAATTTAGGATTAGGATCGCTCATCTTTACCCTATTATTAATTGTGTTCATGTCAGCGACGGTACTACCCATGAACTTTTTAACTGCAGTACAAGATTATCGAGTACTCCAATCGTCTCAACTTGCACTGATCATCGCCCTGCCTCAGCTAGTGTTGGGTTCTGTGGTAGCCATACTGCTATATAAAAAGTGGGTTGATGCGCGTGTTGTGTTCGCAATAGGTTTATTAACTATTGGTATCGCGTGTTTCATAGGTGCCGGTATTACCAGCAGCTGGAACCGTGATCAATTTTTAGTAACGCAAATTTTGCAAGCCATTGGGCAACCTATGGCGGTGGTGTCTATGCTGTTTCTGATGACAAGCGTGGTTCAACCACACGAAGGCCCTTACTTCTCAGGTATTATCAATACGTTGCGGGTATTAGGAACATTGTTAGGCGGCGCATTAGTAGGCCACCTTTTGACGCAGCGCGGCAGTTTGCATACAGATACGCTTATCGGGCACGCGTCAACATCAAGTTCATATTTACCCATACTGAACCCTGCAGAGTTGTCACACATTTTCGCTCAGCAATCGCTTACGCTATCAATAGCCGATATTTACCGTCTATTTGGTGTGCTTGCATGCCTGCTGATCCCCATAGTGCTCAGTATGACTCACGTGCCAGCGCCCAGCTCACCTGTAACCAATTAATCATTTTTAGCAAGGATAACAAATTATGGCATTACCCCGCCCTATCAAATTGACTATCGCTAGCGTACTTGTCGTCTTAGCAGTAGGCACTGTAGTTTATTTAAATGAACCAGAATCTAACAGCACCTTCCAAACCACAAACGACGCTTATATAGAAGCCGACTTCAGTTCGGTGGGTGCAAAGTTATCAGGGACGGTTAAAGCCGTTTTAGTCGAGGAAAATCAGCAGGTCAAACAAGGTGACCTAATGGTTTTAATTGAAGATGATGATGTTAAGCTAGCCGTTGCCGCTAGCAAAGCGAAAGCCCATAGTGCTAATGCGAACCTCGCGAGTATTAAAGCGAAATTATCTCAACAACACACAAAGATTGAACAAGCAGAGGCAACATATGAAGCGAGTAAAGCCGCGCTGGCCTTAGCAAAAGCGAATCAAACTCGTTTCAGCAACCTCGCTCAAGATGGTTCAGGTAGTAAGCAAGCACTACAACAAGCGGATGCTCAACTTACTATTGCTCAGGCTAACGTAGCGAAAAGTAAAGCAGAATTAACCTTTACACAGCAGCAAACCCAGGTACTTGAAGCAAGTTTGGACGCGGCCCGAGCAGCGCTTGAACTCGCCGAAGCAGATCTTGACACTCAAACGCTTAAACTGTCCTACACAAAGGTTTATGCCCCTATAGACGGTATCATTGGGAAGAAACTAGCGCGGGTTGGTGAGTTCATAAATACAGGGGAACCTTTGATGGTAGTCGTCCCTAGTAATACTTTATATATCACGGCAAACTACCGAGAAACGCAATTGGCACATATTAAAGCGGGCCAAACTGTAAACGTTGAAGTCGATGCCTTACCGGGTATCACCCTAAAGGGTAAGGTAGCCAGTTTAGGACCAGCAAGTAATGTCAGTTACTCTGCAGTTGCCCCACACAATGCGACAGGGAATTTCACAAAGATTGTTCAGCGCCTCCCCATACGCATTGGTTTAGACGGGGCACAAGAACATATTGAAGATTTACGGGTGGGCATGTCGGTAGTGCCAACCATAGAAACTAGCGTTGGCAAATAACGAGAGTTTTACTATTTCATAGTCACTTTTCCGCCAATTATTTTATAAGCAGGAGCGCCCCGCACGAGAGTTTCTCGAGCAAAGGGCTGCTCACAGCCCGGGCATTGGCAAGGTGTGGTGGTATAGTTTTCAACAATACGCTCCTTAAAACACTTTACTAATGCTCCTTTACCACCTTTACGGTATTTAAAAATTGGGGTTTTACATTTCGCGCAGGCTATTTGCACTGTTCGAACTGGCCCCTTTTTGTTTGGTTTAGCCATATCTGCCCATTTTATGAATCAACTCGTTCCTGGCGATGCTAAATTTAAACAACTGTGGCAACAACAATTATCCTTTCCACATGCGCTAATTATTGATAATACACCAATCCATAAACTTCTTGGACACACGCTTAGCTTGTCATTAATGGAAGTTCCCGAAAACTTCACCTATTATGGTATTAAGGCTCATATCTCCATAATAACACTCAGGTAATTATGTGAGGTATTCGGTTTTAGGTATTTATTCTGGGTATGCCGTAGTGGAAGTCTGCATCTTTGTTTATTTTTTAAAGGTAAAAGGTAAAAGTAGGCACATTAACGTTCAGTATGGAGGATTTAACATTTTGCATAAACTTTCACTGCTAATATACTGAACTTATACTATTCTAAGTTCGAAGAATTAATACGTAATTATCGCGCCTAGCAGGATACAAGCTGGATTCGACGACACAGACGCAACGGCGCTATCGACTAACGCCTTACGATAGAGCAATCGCCCCCCTGCAATAGCAGTATCTTTAGATTTAGTATTTTAAGGAATAATGAAAATGAAAGCGAAAGCGGTCCTATTACTTAGTTTAATGTGTGCACTTCCTGTAAGTGCAGCAAACGTAATTATCGTTAGTGCAAAAAATAATTCGGGTATTGACGCCGATGCGGTGAAAAGAATCTACCTTGGCAAAATGAAAGCATTTCCTGACGGTAGCAAAGCACTTCCTTTGACATTTGAGCAAGGTAATGATGTTCGTGGTGCCTTCAACACGGGCGTATTAGGAAAGTCAGAAAGCCAATATTCTGCATTTTGGTCTAAATTAGTTTTTACTGGCCAAGGAACGCCTCCTGAAGAGGTATCTACACAAGAAGAAATGCTGCAACTTGTTGCTGATAACCCAAACACTATTGGCTTTGTGGATGAAAGTTTAGCGAATGACACTGTCACCGTAGTTGGTAGCTTCTAACTAGATAAAATTTTGCAACAAGAGCGCTTTTAATCATATTGAAAGCGCTTTTTTATTTGCCATTAAGTATCAAGTAAACCCTACGCCCCACAGCAAAATTCACCTATTCCTCTCGCGTTTACTGCCCCCTTTTTTTCTTCGGGCTAGCGCAAGATTCTCTTTGCGTTACTGAACAAGAAATCATAATTTTTTGTGAATGCCTGTCTTTATCTTCTATCAATTCAAGAAGAAGCTGGGCAGCTTCCTTTCCGATAATGTAAGGCTCTTGCTTTACTACCGCAACCGGTACTTTAAAAAACTCCGTCATGGGAATATCATCAAAACCTAACAAAGAAACATCGTCAGGCACACTTACCCCTTCTTGGTTTAAGTGCGCTAAAAGTTCGGTAGTAATAGCGAGATGCTGAGTAAAAAACGCCGTAGGCGCAGCATCTGATTGAAGAATTGCCTTTGGCGAGTGTTCAAACCCTGTTTCTCGTTGCCAGTACTGCACTAACGCTTCATTGTATTGAATACCATGCTTTTCGAGTGCATCGGTGTAACCTAAATAACGCTCATTCCTCGATTTAACGTTCTGGTATTCCTGCGTCACAAAGCAAATTCGTTCATGCCCTAATTTGATTAAATAGTCTGTCGCATCAAAAGCGGCTTTGCGGTAATCAGATAAAACAAGGTTCTTCTCGCTGCCGTCATGTTCTAATTGCACGTGTACTATAGGCAAGCCCTTATGAATATACTCTTCAATAAGGCCATTGTTTTTACCTGATGAGGCGATAATTATTCCGTCTACTTGCAACTGAAATAACGCCTCTAACGATTTGGCTTCTACCTCGGGATCAAAATCCGTGTTGTAGATGAGTGCGTTATAATTCTCTTTTTTACAGAAGTCGTCCACACCGCGAATGGTTCGGCTGGTATCAAAACCGGTAATATCCCGAACAATCACCCCTATTGTCTTGGTCTTGGTAGTTTTTAAGCCTTGAGCAAAGCGGTTAGGCGTATAATTTAATTCTTTAATAGCCGCCCGAACTCGAAGTTCGGTCTCCTTCGACATATAGTCGAAACGCCCATTAATGTACTGAGATACCGTACTGTTCGACACTTTGGCTAAGCGCGCCACATCCGCCAATTTCACTTTTTGCATAGCTTCTGCGAAAAACCTGTAGCTTATCGCACCATTGTTAACAACTTGTTGACATTATGCATTTGTATGCTAGCTTTAGTCAACTAAAACGTTTTACTAAAACGTTTTATGTCCTCATCCAAAGCAGAGGGAAGACTGGTGAAGATTGAAGAAATTAAGGTATTTGTATGCAGCCCGGGACGTAATTTCGTTACCGTGAAAGTTATTACAGATAGCGGAATTTACGGTATAGGCGATGCAACGTTAAATGGCAGAGAAATGGCGGTGGTCACCTGCATTGAAGAGCATATTGCACCGTGTTTAATTGGCCGAGATGCACATGACATAGAGGATATTTGGCAATATCTTTATAAAGGCGTTTATTGGCGTAAAGGCCCTATAAATATGGCCGCCATTGCGGCAATTGATATGGCACTGTGGGACATAAAAGGCAAAGCCGCTAATATGCCCGTTTATCAATTACTGGGTGGGAAAAGCCGTACGGCAGTTACCTTGTATGCACACGCTAGTGGCGACACTATTGAAGACACTATTGATAAAGCGCAAGCGCATATTGACGCAGGGTTCAAGGCCGTACGTTTGCAAGCCGCAGTCCCTGGATTAGGGGTGACCTACGGCGTACTTGGTGATAAGAAAGATTACTTTGAATTACAAGGCAACCGCCCGCTTCCCCCAGAAGAACCTTGGTCTACACTAAAATACTTTACTATGGTGGAAGACCTTTTCAAGCAAGCTCGTGCTCGCTTGGGCAACGATGTTCATTTACTTCACGATGTGCATAGCCGACTAACGCCTATTGAATCTGCTCGACTGGGTAAACTATTAGAACCTTATAACCTGCTATTTCTTGAAGACGCTTCAGTGGCTGAAAACCAAGAAAATTATAAGGTGATTAGGCATCACACCACTACCCCACTGGCCATTGGTGAAACCTACAACACCATCTGGGAATGCAAAAACCTGATTCAAGATCAGCTTATTGATTATATACGTGCAGCTGCTACCCATGCTGGCGGTATAACCGGCCTGCGTCGTATTGCCGACTTTGCCAATATCTATAACGTGAAAACTGCGCCTCACGGGGCACCAGATTTATCTCCAATATGCTTTGCTGCACATATGCATCTGAATATTTGGGCGCCTAACTTTGGCATTCAGGAATTTGTTGGGTTTGGCAACGAACAACTTAACGAAATATTCCCCCATCGCTATGAAGTTAAAGACGGTACGGTTGCCATTTTAGATGCACCCGGTTTGGGCGTAGATTTTGATGAATCTGCGGCGCAAAAATACCCTTATAAACGCTCTTATTTACCCGTGAGCCGTTTAGAAGACGGTACGGTATGGAACTGGTAATGAGATATTGCGCTGCAACAACAGATACGACAAAGGAAAGAACATGAGTAACCCTATTAAGGTATTAATTCAAGGTACTGGATTTGCGGGCCAAGGACATGCAGAAGCGTTTAGGTATGCAGGTGCAGAGGTAGTTGGCATAGTGGGGAGAACCCCTAGTGTAGTGGAAAATGTAGCGAAAGAGCTTTCAATTCCTTATTTCAGCACTGACTGGCAACAAGCACTTAAAGACTGCAAGCCAGACATAGTCTCTATTGCCACCCCCGGCGGCGCCCACGAAACGCCCATTATTCAAGCTATTGAATTTGGCTGCCATGTATTCAGTGACAAACCGCTTTCTACCACTGGTGATTCGGCTAAAAAACTTTATGAATTAGCGAAGGAGAAAGGGGTTAAAACCGCCTTTGCTTCAAGCTTTCGCTATATGCCACACGTCATTCATGCCAAACGTTTAGTGGAAGAAGGAATGATTGGTGAGCCACTAGAAGTTGAGTGCATTTCTCATTTCAATTTAGAGCGTGATATTCCCTTTGGCTGGTCTCATCGCAAAGAAGACGGCGGCGGGCGCTTGAATAACAACTTTACCCATAAGCTTTCAATTGTAACCTCTATTGTGGGCGAAGAAATTTTATCCATTATGGGTGAAGTTCGAGATGATTTGGGTAAAGCCCCTATTGTTGAAGGGGTACATAACTTCAAGAAGCGCCGCGACTTTATACCTAGCGACCTTAACGATCCTACCCTTAAATGGGGCGACTCTAATGTAGAGTGGTCGTACACCGTACTTGCGCAGTTAAAAAGTGAACTTGCAGCAAAACCTGTCTCGGTGTTGTTCAAACATGGCGGTTTACAACCACGTTTTAACGAAGACCATATTGTTGTTTACGGTAGCAAAGGTGCTATCTACATTAAAGGTCATTATGCCAGCGGCCCCCTTTATTACTGTGACGAAAATAAACAATGGACTGAGTTGCCACTATCGCAAGACATCATAGACAATACGCCCGAAGGCGAAGGCGATACCGAACGCAATTGGCGCTATTTAATTCGCGAATTAGTGAACGATGTGAAAGGTGAAAATGTTACGCCTTATCAAACCTTTAAAGAAGGTGCGCAATACCAGCAACTCATCGATCTTATTCGTCGAAACGATAATTGGATAGACGTTAGCCAACTGTAATAAAAGGGTGTCCCATGGTGTATGAATATCTGGTTATTGCAGGGTACTTCTGCCTGATCCTCGGGATCGGTTTTGCATTTAAATCGATGGCGAAAAACTCCACCAGCGATTACTTTCGTGGTGGCGGTAGAATGTTATGGTGGATGGTAGGCTCAACGGCTTTTATGGCACAGTTTTCTGCCTGGACCTTTACGGGCGCAGCAGGGAAAGCCTTTAGTGATGGCTTTGCTATAAGCCTAGTATTCTTCGCTAATACCTTTGCTTATTTCTGTGGCTGGCTCTATTTTTCGGCGCGCTTTAGGCAAATGCGTGTGGACACCCCTACTGAAGGTATTAAACGTCGCTTCGGAAGCCAGAATGAGCAATTCTTCTCATGGGCACTGATTGTATTAAGTATGATAAACGCTGGCGTGTGGTTAAACGCGCTTGGTGTTTTCTCTAGCGCCGTATTTGATACTGATATTAGTATTACCATTATTGCCACCGGTCTTACCGTGCTGTTTGTATCGGTATTGTCTGGTGCATGGGGCGTGGTAGCGTCTGATTTTGTACAAACCCTCATTGTGGCAATTATCTCAATAGCCTGCGCCATTGTAGCCCTCGTAAAAGTAGGTGGGCCTGTTGCACTGGTAACCGATTTCCCCGTCGATTTTGTGATGGGCCCCGACATGAACTACGGCCTATTGCTTGTTGGTACCTTTGTTTTCTTTTTGGCAAAGCAACTCATCACCATCATGAACCTAAACGACTCGTTTCGGTTTTTAAACGCAAAAGACACCATAAACGCACGTAAAGCGGCATTGCTGGCCATGGTCTTAATGGGTGTGGGCAGTATTGTATGGTTCATCCCCCCTTGGGCATCGGCCATTCTTTATCCTGATGCAGCTACCGCCTATCCAGAGCTGGGTAACAAAGCGGGCGATGCGGTGTACCTTGTGTTTACCCGAAATGCCATGCCGCTGGGTACCGTAGGTTTATTACTCGCTGGTCTATTTGCTGCCTCGATGTCATCTATGGACTCAGCGCTTAACAAAAATGCGGGAATTTTTGTTCGAAGCTTATACCAGCCGTTATTACTGAAAAAACAGAAACAAGTATCAGACAAGCACCTGTTGAACGTTAGCCGTTTGGTCAGCTTTATTAGTGGTATCTTAGTCATTGCTGTTGCACTGTTCTTCAAATCATTAAAAGAGCTGAGTTTATTTGAGCTAATGATGAACGTGTCTACCATGATTCAAGTTCCCCTGCTTATTCCCTTAATATTTGGCTTGTTTATCAAAAGAACGCCCCAGTGGGCACCGTGGGTTACTGTGGCTATAGGCCTGACGGTTTCCTGGTTAATGATGAATGTATTCACTCCTGAGCTTTTTGCTAGCTGGATTGGGCTAGAACAAGCGCTTACTCGTCGTGAGTCAATCGATCTTAATCTAATGCTTATTATTGTTGCTCAACTGGTGATTACCGCCGGCTTCTTCTGTGCAACCTCCTTATTTTATAACCCCGAAAAAGACACGCATAAAGCAGAGACCGAGCGCTTTTTTGAAGATGTAGAAACACCGGTGATAGCCGATTTTGAGCAAGATGACTACGACCGCCAACAACGCAATAAACTGGGGGTGATGGTTATTATTATGAGCGCAGGCATGCTCGTTATGATGCTTATTCCCAACCCATTGTGGGGACGGCTTATGTTTTTAGGTTGTGCTGTCATTATGCTAGCCATAGGTTTACTGCTTAAACACAGTGCCAAAAAAGCGCCTACTACTGCCACTTCATCGTTGAGTAAAAAACCATGCTTAGAATGACGCTATTTGCCGCATTAAGAAACCAACTTTTCGTGTGTTCATCAAATCTACAAACATTAGCGCAATGGTTAGGTGTGACGTTGGTTTCACTACTGCTTTTAGGTTGTTCAATGAGTCATCAAAGTGGCAAGGTAAGCTTAACTGAGGGAATGGATGAGTCGGCTGGGCCTGTACCTGCCTATATTATTTCAACCCCGTCGGCGACTTACTATCTTGAAAAGCACGGTGGCGGGCTATCGAGTATGCTCGATAAAGACGGGGTAGACTGGATTGGTTTTAACAACATCAAAGGCTCTGGCCACAAAGGGGAATACCATGGCTTTCCAAATGCCATTCATAAGCAAGATGGTAGTTATTTTCATGCTATGAATGCTGGTACCGACAAGGCCAATGGTGAAGTGCTTATCGAGCATCAGAACCATGTTCGTATAGCATTTACTTCAGCAAACGGAAAGTGGGTAGGCCAATGGGATTTCTACCCTACCCACTGTGATTTCACAATGACAACAGTAAGCCCCGGTTATCATTATTGGGTGCAATATGAAGGGGTGCCTGGCGGTACTATGGATGACACCGATTTCTGGTTTAATTCTGCTACTGACATACGCCACCCAATAAATGATTCACACAAAGGCGATTTGCCCAGCCCTGAATGGTATGCCTTTGGCGATGAATCATCTCCCCGAATGATTTTCTTGCTAAATCATGATGATGATACCCATCCCGATAATTACGTAAGCCGTCCTCACATGACCGTACTCGGATTTGGTCGCCAAGAAAAAAACAAGTTTTTGAATACACCTAAAACGTTCTCAATAGGTTTTATAGAATCGGTTGAGTATGACAAAGTGTCAAAAGACGTAGCTACTATATTGAACTGAGTGAGAGAGTGAGTGAATGAATAAGAAATGGTTCAAGTCCATCGATAACACATTGTGACCTTGCACATAAGTGTCTGGAGGCAGCTTAAGGTATAAATACGAGCGCTGGAATTAATCTTCCTTAGTGGAAAAGTGAGCTATTATAAATACATCTCCCACGGCCTTTAGTTACTAAAAGAGCTCACAATTCCAAATTTTTCGTTAACCATAGATAAAGACGCGTTTAACCAAATACGTCGCCGTAGACTCATGCAAATTTGTGGCGTGTCTGCCCTCGGACTGGTGGCGTCGCTTTCTGTGGCTCGAAATATTACCTTTATTATTATTGCCGCCGGCCTTACCTGCTTAATTGCTGCGTTTGTATTCGCTTATAAACATAAACTACTTGCCTCAGCTTCTACCCTGTTGGTGTCACTATCTACTATGTTGTTCGCGCTAGCGGCAACCGGTGCAGGGTTATTCGACCTAGCTATTTTGGGTTATCCCACCCTGATAATCTTCGCTGCTATTTTAGGCGGTGTGGGCTTGTTTTTAACGCTACTTTCTTTCGTGACTTTGCAGTGTGTTCTGATTGTCGGGTTGTCGCTACAAGGTGTTATTACCCCCCATATTCCTTCCACAAGCTGGGAGCATTTAATTTTCACACTAGTGATATTTATCGTCACCGGTTTTAGTGTTTACATTTTAGTTCGTGATATCAAAGATTTGATGACATCGCTTCAGGGCGAAAATATAAAAGTGGCGCAAAGTCGCACGCAGATTCAGCATTTAGCGCACCACGATAGCCTAACAAACTTACCTAACCGACTTTACGGTGAAACCCTATTTAACTTATCGCTAAGCGAGTGTGAAGAAAATGGGCTGTCATTAGCAATTCTGTTTATTGATTTAGATAATTTCAAGCCTATTAACGATGCCTTAGGCCATGCAGCGGGCGACCAATTACTTAAACTACTTACCCAACAGATAACCGAGATACTGTTACCTAAACAATATCTCATCCGCTTCGGTGGCGATGAATTTTTAGTTATTGCCCCTATCAATCCTCAAAGCAATGAGTTGACGTCCCTCGCTAATTCTCTGATTGGCCAATGCGCGTCTGTTTTTGATATATTTCAAAATCAAGTCACGGTTTCAGCCTCTTTAGGTACAGCAAGCGCGCCAAAAGATGGCACTGATTTTAAGCAGTTGTGCCGCAAAGCCGATATCGCCATGTACAAAGCGAAACAGGATGGTCGCAATACCTACCACCATTATGATGAGAGCTTAGACAAAGCCAGCGAAAACAAGTTTAAGATGCTTCAACTTCTGCGTCCTGCGCTAAGCGAACAACAATTTGAGCTTCACTACCAGCCTATCGTAGATTTAAAGAGTGGCAACATTAACACCTTAGAAGCGCTATTACGTTGGCCTCAACCTGATGGCAGTATGATCCCACCAGACTTATTCATCCCCTTGGCGGAAAATAGCGGCTTAATTAATCAACTAGGTAGCTGGGTAGTACGCCAAGCCACCCAATTTTGTGCCCAATTTTGTGCCCAATTGCGCCAGCAGGGACATTCTGACATACGTATTGCGGTGAATTTATCGGTGATGCAATTTAAAGACGGCCAGCTTCAACGCACCATAGAAAGCGCATTGTACGAAGCGGGCTTACCTCCAGAAGCGCTAGAACTAGAGTTAACCGAATCGTTGTTGATTGATGAAACCGAGCAGATACAAAAGCAACTTGCCTCACTAAGTAAGCTTGGTATTACCATTGCCATCGACGACTTTGGTACTGGTTATTCTAACTTAGGTTATCTTCGAAACTTTAACGCCTCAAAGCTTAAAGTAGATAGATCTTTTATTAGCCCGTTGTGTTTCTCTGAGCACGATGAGTCTCTGGTAGGTGCAATTATCAATATGGCAGCCAGTTTAGGCTTAAAGACGGTTGCGGAAGGGATTGAAGATGACGAAACCTTGCAAAAGCTACTGTCACTTGGCTGCGACATTGGCCAAGGCTATTTCTGGTCTAAACCATTGCCCGAAAACGCGTTAATAGAATATCTTTTGAACCATAACACTTAGTATTTAACACGGCGGTTTTTATACACCCGCCGTTAACCGACTTATGTTATCTCATCTGTGTTTTCAGCCAGTCATTGAAAGCGCAACACGCGTTAATTAAAAAGCGACTTGATCCAATTAACAGATAAATCCAGCACCTCTTCTTTTTTGCTCTTATCCGGCTCATAAACGTTGAATATATGATCAGCCCCACCTAGGTAGTAGGCATCTTCACTAACCGCATTACTTGCCTCAAAAATGACTTTTTCGTGGGCAGGTAAATAGTCGTTCGAGCCTCTTATCGCTAATAGCTTCCCTTCAAAATCACCTAAATTGCGAATAGGGTTGTAACCTAACATTCCCACTACGTGCTTACGGGTCAGGGTCAAATGAACCCAGCTTTTTATCGTGCTTTGCCCCTCTTCTAGCGCTTGCCTTACTTCCTTGTAGTTTTGCGTATTTGTAACGACTTCATTCGGGTTTAGCGCTGTAGACCAAAGCACCATACCTTCAAATGCTTTAGGGTGCGTGCTGACTAACTCCATAGCGGTAGCACCACCTAAACTAAACCCTACCACTACCAGCATTGTACTGGGATATTGCGCTTGCAAATAATCTAGCCCGGCTTGCGCATCTTCTACGCGGCTTTTAAAGGTACTCGATAGTGTATAGTTACTTGCTTCACGCTCAGCCTCACCTCGAACATCAAATCTAACAGAGGCTATGCAATGCGTACTTAACTGATGAGCCAAATCTTTATATAAATCGCCTACTTCGTCTTTTTGCCCTGCCCAACCGTGAATTAACAGTACTGCGCCTTTTACATTAACATTTGAATCGTTTTTAGCGGTGCAACTAGGCTTTTCTAGCACCCCTTTGGCACCCGAACTCAAGTTTATCTTTTGGCTTAAGTTTACGTTTTGGCTTGAGGCTGCAGAACTGCTTAGGCTTTGATTATTCTCAGCTACCTCTGTTTTCGCATCAGCCGCAGCGCTTAATAGCAATGCGCTCGATAACACGGTCCGTACTAGCACCGAACGTAATGGCACCGACCGTAATAGCACTACATTTAATAGACAAGACCAAAGGCCTAACCTTGTACTACCCCTAACTTTCACGCGGTGTGATTTAACGCTTTGCTGTTGAGCCATTATTATCCTTATTACTGCTGCTTATTATTATCTGGCTTAGCGATTATGTCCTACGCTAGTGCCCAACGCTTGCGTCCAACGCTTGGGCCCAATGCTTGGACCTAGCGCTATTAATTAGTCTCAAAGCCTGTTAATACAAACTTTTGCACTCGTCGACCAGTACTGACTTCTGAGGTGTACAGATTACCCTCGCTGTCAGCTACCACACTATGCAGCCAAGTAAACTGACCTGGGTAGCGACCAGGACGACCAAAACTGCCCAACACTTGATAGTTCTCGTGTAATAAAATCCAAATACGGCCATTCATCATATCGGCCACGTACATGTATTTATTGTCGGGCGAAAACGCGATATCAGAAGCTGTCCCTAAGCCGCCGGTTTCGCCAGCCACTATCACGTCTTGCACGAAATTAACCGTACCGCTTTCATCAGCTTTGAATACTTGAATTCGATTATTCCGTCTGTCGCATACATATATTCTGCCGTCAGTTGCTTGGGTAACACAATGCACAATATCACCAAAATTTTGCGCTTGTGTACTAGTAGCACCAGCATTTGCGGTGGCTTGAGAAACATCGAATGCGCCTTCTCGCGTGCCGCCGCCAGGTGCAGTGCCGTATGCCCCCCATAATTGGTCAAACTCATTGGCATCTGTGTTAAACGCTGTCACCCGTTTATTAATGTATCCGTCGGCAATAAAAACTTTATTGGTTTGGGTGTTATGAAAAATATCGGCAGGGTTGCCTAACGTTGATTTACTTAAGTTACCATCGGTTTTTCCACGGGTACCAAACTGGCGAATGAATTCGCCTTTTTCAGTGAAATTGAGTACCACGTGATCCCCATCACCATTTCCACCTAACCATACCGTGTTTTCATCATCCACATATAATCCATGGACAGTTGCTGGCCACTGGTTTTCGCCGTTTATTGAAGGTGAGATTTCAGGTCCGCCCCACGCATTCAATAAGTCACCTTGTGGGGAAAATTGTAAAACATGAGGAGCTGCTTCACAGCATAGCCCCATATTGTTGGTAAGCCCCACATCGAGTTTACTTAGTGAATTTGGGCGGTGTAGCAACCATACGTTATCGTTTTTATCTACAGACAACCCTGGTACTTGGCCAATTATCATCGTTTTCGGCATGGTAGGCCAGCTAGCGTCTACACTAAATTGAGGTACTGGGTGGGTAACATTTGCTTCAGGGTAACGCTCAACGTTTACCAGACTGGATGAAGGTAAATCCTGAGGAAATTGACTATTCGTTGAGGCTTGGTTTTTAACGCTAGCTTGGCCCTCGGTGCCTTCAGCACTTGCGATATTTGCAGCACTCACCGAGAAAGAAACAACGACGCTACTAATGCACAAGCTAGTTATCTTCATAAAAGATTTAGCGCGCGGTAAACAGATACTAAGCATTGTGTTAACCCTTAAGTGTATGAACGAGCAATATTGAATTTGATGTAATTGATAAACTTTGTCTAACTAGCGCTCTAGCACAAGCTCGTTAGTTCGAGCACTCTGATAATAAACGTTTAAATCATAAGCCAACTGATTATTAAACACACTAACAAGTACGTCATGTTCGTTAAAGTGTCGTTAATTTCCGGCCAGTGATAGCAATTTTTTTGCGGCATCCCATTGTGCTGGAGTATTCACATTGGTTAGCCGCGAATTATTTTTAGGTGTTACTTCAATTGCACCAAAATTTGTACACATTGTATTGACTGAGCGTTGGGGCACTTTGCCTTTAACAACATCATCAAGGTACTGACGAACCTCTTTAGTCAACGGCAAAAACAAAGGCAAGTAGTGATGAGAAAAATACGCGGGCCGTTTCGCGCTGGAGCCTTCGTTAATAAGCTGCTCTAAATCTTCTGTGCGCAATAAAGGCAAATCGACGGGCGTGATAATCAATGCATCAGCTTTGCTTTGAATAGCAACAGAATATATTCCGCCCAGAGGCCCAACACCGGCCACTACATCATTGAACACCTCAAATTTATGAGCACAATTATAAGCGGATTTATGAGCACAGTTATAAGCATCGCCATCAGCATCATTAGGCTGATAACCAATGGTGGTAGCTTCATTTCGACTAATCAATAAACGTTCAATAGATAACGAAGAAACTAAATCCGCTGTGTAAGTAAGCATATCGCGCTCATCTCGTTTCAAAAGCGCCTTGTCTTCCCCCATTCGACTTGAAAGCCCACCTGCTAGCACTACACCATCGATGACCATATCGCCCCTCTTTCCTTATACTTGCCCTTAACACTACCTCGACCCACTTTATCACGCTATTAGCATGCGGATAATCATAAATATCAGTCAATTAAAATTAGCCAACACGCAATATAATTAGTGGTTTTCAGCGATTGAAGACGATACCTATTGCGCATAATCAGATAAATTGAGCGAAGTGATAACACTTAATTACTGAAAGCTTTTTTCATCCAGCGCTATTTTTGATTGGCTATGGCTTCAAACTGCTTATCTATTTGGCGGCGCTCGCCGGACTGTTCAATAAACGCTAATGCAGCATTAAATTTATCGATGTGCGCTTGCGCATTTTCAAGCTCTTTAGAGACAATGTAATAAAGCGGAATAGTGGCCACAGGAATGTCGATAATATTAACATTCTCCAATACCTCAAAGAGCTCTGAATTGTGATCGTCTTGCAGATAACCGTTAGTAAAGCCTACTTCGCCCCACCCTTTTGATACTTGAACAATACACCCTCCTGCATCAACCGCTCGTTGAACAGAAAGTTTATAAGCTTTGATAAACGCCGACTGCTCACGACTCAAGCTATGGCCATAGGGCAAACACAGGCGAGCCCCTGTCACATCATCCAATGTATTCACTTTCATTTCTTTAGAGGTATAAATACGTACGGGAATTGAATTAATTTGTTTAGAGTAAATAAACGACTTAGCTCGCTCGTCGGTATAAACATAAGGGAATGTCCCTTGATACTTGCCCTCAAGCGCCCACTTGTAACCGCGCTGCCACGGTAAAATGTCAATATAAATGGGAGTATTCATGTGCTTGAAAACAGCTTTTACTAAGGAAACAGACCAACCACCGTCTTGCGCATTTTTATCGACATAAGGGAAGTAGCTTGCACCAGTGGTTAATAGCGTATCGCTATCTAGCGGCAGCGGCTTCTGTTTTTGTGCAGCCACACTAAAGTAAGGTAAAAATCCCAAACACAGCAAGATAAGCCCTACTACACCGTACTTTTTCATGTACTACTTCCAGCCGTTTTGGTTATTTCATCGCCACTTAGGGTTAAACAACGACTACATATACTTTTAATTAACTATAAAGAAAAAATTACGAGATAAAAATAAAAACTCTGCAATGCCGCACAAAGCAGACCTGTGTTTAACTTTACTGCAGCATTGCATAATATTGATGACAACAGGAGAACGGCTAAGACTTACCGGTCGCTTTCTCACCCCAAATCTCTTCTAAGCGCTGATCGCGACCACAGTTCCAGCGGTAAAGCTTATAACGCACAGGACTTTTCTTATAAAAATCCTGATGGCCTATCTCATCACCTTTAATAGGATAAAACGTTGATGAATCTAAAATAGGCGTAACCACTGTTTGATTTGGAAATTGCGCCTTTACCGCATTTTTAGTGTCTTGTGCAATGGCACGTTCTTCTTCACTTGCCACAAACACAGCACTTAAATAACTGGGGCCTTTATCACAAAATTGCCCTCTTGCATCGAAGGGGTCGATATTCACCCAGTAGTGGTCGAGTATCTCTCGATACGATATTTTGCTTTCATCGTAAGTTATCTTCACCGCTTCATAATGCCCTTTATGGTTACCATTATAAGTAGGGTTGGGCACGGTTCCTCCGGTAAAACCCGAGACCACATCGGTTACGCCCTCTAATTTTTCAAAATCAGATTCCATACACCAGAAACATCCACCAGCCAGAACAGTCTCGTCAGCAGTGGCAATTGGCGCAGCGATAAACGTGCTTAACAATAACGCGTGCAAAATAGATTTCATTATTAACCTTAAAATTAACTATCGAAGACAAAATATACGGCTCACAAATACAGAACGGATTAAGCCTTAGAAACTTTCATTATCAGTCTCATTAAAATTGTGGGTAAAATTTTCATTTAGCCCTGTAACCTAAACGTGATAACACGACTATTAACGTACTACTCCAATGGCGCTTACTATTATCACTTTATCGCCAACGCCCGCATGGCCTTGGCTTGCAGAAAATAAGTGATAACGGCAGAGCACTTGCATCGTTACGTTTTTAAACTTCAAACTGTATAACCAGTTTGGTCAAAAACGTAAGGAAATAGTAAATGAGCATAGTTAAATCAGGCAGTGCGGCATACAAACCTTTAGGCAAACAAGGCAAAGGCAGTATTTCTACCGAAACAGGCGCATTATCTAATCAACCCTACGGATTTAATACACGATTTGAAGATGGCAAAGGCACCAACCCCGAAGAACTCATTGGTGCAGCGCATGCTAGCTGCTTCACCATGGCCTTATCTTTTGCATTATCAGGCGCAGGCTATGATGACGGAGAGTTAAATACTACCGCTAAAATCAGTTTAGATAAGACAGACGATGGTTATGAGATTAGCCAGTCAGCGTTAAGCCTAGAAGCTAGCGTTGAAGGTATTACCGAAGATGAATTTGCTAAAATTGCTCAGGAAGCAAAAGATAACTGCCCAGTCTCGCAGCTTTTAGATACGAAAATCACCCTTGAGTACACGTTGAAGTAGTCGTCTTTTTCACGCTGCTATTTACTTGTAGCTTCAGGGCTTAGTTCTTGAACTAAGCTAACGTAAAAAATATAGCGGATAAGTCAGCAGGCTAACGAAAGCCTGCTGCTTCTTTTATGTAATCCCACCTAATCCGTTAGCTCTTTATCCATTAATTCTTTTTCCGCTATTTTACTCGGCCGCTGCCGCTAACGCCTGTAAATCTTGGGTTAAACTGGTTTCTGCACGTTCTACCACTCGCCCTATCTCTTCACCATCGCGCATTAATATGAAGGTTGGCGTATATTTAAGCCCATGCTTTTCTGCCACCCCTTCCGGATCGCTCTTTTTCCTATCAACGGCAAATAAAGTAAATTGAGGCACATCTAACCCGCTAGCATCTAGTGTTTTTAAAAGTCGGGGCACTTCTCTTTCACTATCATGACACCATGTGCCAAACAATATGAGTAGCGTATCGTCTTCTAAAGCAGATACTGCTTTAATTTCAGCGTCACTAGGTTGATACGACTTATATTCGTCCATGAAGGCGGGATACTGGGCAAGCAAGGCTTCACCACTCATTTCCCCCACAACCTCTGAAATGTCATCTGCACTCATAGCATTGGTTGAGACCATCACTATTAATACAGCTAATATTGGCTTTAGCACACTAAACATGAACTTATCTGCAAACACCTTATCTCTCCTTAAAAGCGTATGCCGTATTCAATAATGCATTGACGTAAAACGCAAGCCTGCTTATCTCTAACTTTCCCTTTTCAAGCTTGTCGGCTTAAACTCTTGCTAGAAGCCCAAACACAAAAAAAGCGGCATTTCTGCCGCTTTAGTTAACAATATTACTAAATGGTAATACCGGTTTCAGTACTCGCTATTTACCGATTACGCCGCAAGCCACTCGCTCGCCGCCACCGCCAAGTTTAGCCGGAGAATCTGAGTAATTATCGCCACCTGCATGAATCATAATGGCGCGCCCTTCGATGTCTTCAAGCTCTAATTCTGGTGCGAAAACAGGTTGAGTGGCATTGCCACTTTCATCAACATACAAGGTTGGTAAATCACCTTCATGACCTTCTTCAGACCAAGGTACACTGTGACTACCCGTATTTTCAGGGTCGAAATGCCCACCCGCAGCACCGCCCAACACCTTTTTGCCATCTTTCATCGCTGTTGAACAGTCGCCGTTTTCATGTATATGAAAACCGTGAATACCTGGTGTAAGCCCTGATAACTTCGGTGTAAAGACCACACCGTCATCATCGTAGCTACTTACCATCACGCTACCGATAGCTTCACCTGTTTTAAGATTATTCATCATAATCTTTTTCCCTTCATCCTCATGATGACCGGCGAAACTACTTGCGCTCAAGGCTAGTGAGACTGCACCCACCATGGCGGTTAATGTAAGCTTTTTCATAGCGTTCTCCTTCTCTGCTTAAAATTCGTATGACTGAAACCCGTAAACGTGTAATTGTTAGACGAGCGTGCATTACGACTTATTTTTAAGAGGAGCATAATTTGCACCACTAGTGCTTAACTAGCTATAACCACATGAAATATATAAATTAATAGGATTTCGAATATTTAAACATTACCGCTACCTTTGAACAGGTGTAACGATTTAACAGGTGACATGTAATCTTTACGCAAACCAGCGCCTATTCAATGAAACCTTCATTAACACTGCTAGCGCTTCTTTCTCGTTGCAACACGAATAACAACGCTTTATTCTCAAAGTACAAACATGATTTAGTGCATCAAAATGCATTGGGTTAATAGTAACGATTAACGTGGTACGCTACTTTGTTAACTAGAGTTTATAATTTGTGTCGCGCTTTATCAGTGCTGCCATTGTTCTTCTGTATCCCCGCTTTAGCTACCACCAGCTGGCATACGCTTCATCAGCCTACGTTTTATACGCCTCTAGCAGATACCTCACTCATTGACGGCCCTATCCTTTCGGTATTGGAAACTAAAGATGGGTTTATTTGGTTGGTCGACTCCAAAGGATTATGGCGGTGGGATTCCCAGTCGTTAAAAGCGGTAACATTTGAAAATAAGCAAAGCGATACGCCTTCGCCGCAAATTCAAGCCACCTTTGCTACAGACAGCGGTGAAGTATGGGTAGGCACTCAACAAGGCCTTTACCGTTTACACCAAGAAAAACTTCAACTCATTGCTTATGAAGAAAGTTTGCTTTCAAAAGTATCAATCCTTCACCTTAACGTCAGCTCGGTTGCCAAGAATAAAATTTTTGCGTTTGCATCAGATAGAGCCTTGTTCATTTTTAATGAAACAACGAAAAAACTATTGGGGTTTGAACTACCTAATAGAGCGAGGATCCACGCACTTCATGTAGATAACAAGCAGCAGTTGTGGGTTGGCTCTGAACAAGGATTGTTTCATTTACCGCTTGTCGATATCGCAAATAGCGGCTTAGAACATTCTTTGCAACTGGTAGACGTTGGCAGTTATAAACAACCTCGTATCAGTAGTATCCTTTCGACTGCTTCAGGCTCCCTAGTGGTAGGTACTGCCGACAAAGGATTGTTTGTCAAAAATGACGATGCACCGTTTCGCCCATTCGCGTTAGCTAACTCCACATTGCCTTGGCTGTTCACAATGAGCGAAATTAAACCTGACTTGCTGCTGCTTGGCACTTTTGGTCAAGGCTTAATAGAAGTGAATATTAAGACTCATGAAATACGCCAATTTTCGCACAACCCACTCCAACCTTCCTCGCTGGCTGACGACAATATTTGGTCTACCTTTACCGATAGCAAGGGACGAGTATGGATTGGTGCTGGGCACACCCTGAACATTTTCGATGCCAATAACCAATCGATAATTAACATTTTTGGTGGTGCAAATATTGATAAAAGCTTGAGTAACCGAAAGGTACATTCGGTGCAGTCTCATGATGGCGAACTTTTAGTGGGCACGGGTAACGCCGGAATCGAAATACTATCACCTATAAATGGCAAAACAGGGCAGCGGTGGGAAACATCAGAAAACCCCGTTGAAACCTTGCATGTCGCTAAAAATGGAGATGTATATGCTTCAAGTAACTTTGCAACAGTGAAAATTGACTCTGCCACTAAACAAAACTTTCCGCTGGCAGTCGGTATACGTAACCCTTCAATATTTACCACTGCCTTTTTATCGACAGAAACGGGTTTGTGGCTAGGCGGCACAGACGGCTTATGGGTGCAACACAAGGGTACAGAAAAACAAATCGAATTTGCTAACAGTATTACCGAGAGACGTATCGCCTCATTGGCCATTGATGAAAGTCGCTTATGGATTGGCACGTGGCAAGGGTTGGTAAAAGGCGATATTCACATGGGCCAAACTATCAATTTAGCGACAACCCAAATTACTCACCCCATTTTAAAACAACAATATATATCAAGTTTATTCGTTGACGAAAAAGGTTACCTTTGGGTCGGAACGGGCTCTGCAGGTGTATTTGTTAAACCTCAACAAGCTGACTGGATTCAAATAGAGAGCGCTAATGGCTTACCTGGCAATAATATTGCTGCTATCGCAGGTGAAAAGGCAGATCATATTTGGGTGAGTACGACTCGAGGCATTGCGGCAATAAACCGCTATACCTTTGATGTCACTAGCGCAGCTAACGCACCAAGCATGGCCAATGCGCCTTATGCACATTCAGCAGCAACAACGACAGGTGAGAACGACATTGTTTTTGGGGGCGTTAACGGCTTAACCATTATTGACAGTGCTAACTTTACATTTTCGAGGCCTACTGTGCCCATAGTGCTTACTGATATAACGTTAGTTAATCAGGACGATAGTATCGAATCACTGGGGCTAACCGCGACTGATTTAACCGTTCCTCCGTTAGCAAAACGACTTACTTTCGAATTTGCCGCGCTTGATTATCTTACCCCTGAACATACCCACTATCGCTATCGCGTATTAGGATTGGATGGAAACTGGGTTCAGGCAAACGCTGAGCAACGTTTAGCCGTCATTACTATGCCACAACCTGGCGACTATACTTTGCAAATTGAGTACTCTTACGATGGGATCTCGTGGGAAAAAAATGCATTGCATCGGCAGTTACTTGTTATGCCAGCGTGGTATCAAACCCTGCTAGCAAAATTTGTGGCTATTGTATTTTTATGTGTCGCCGTCTACCTAGGTCATTTATTGGGAGTAAGACACCATAGACAGCGTCAAGCATTTTTAAAAAAGCTCGTGAACGCGAGAACGGCTGAATTATTGGCAGCGAATAAACAACTAAACGAGCAAGCCACAGCGCTGAAAGAGGCTAGCTTGACTGACCCCCTGACAGGCTTACACAACAGACGCTATTTAGCACAACACATTGAGCGCGACATTGCCCTCGTGCAACGTTATTACGAAAACTGTGCACAAACCTATTCTATTCCTAAAAACCAGCACGATATACTGTTCTTCCTTATCGATTTGGACCACTTTAAAAACATCAACGATACTTATGGACACCAGGCTGGTGATAAGGTTCTAGTAGAAACACAAAATCGCTTAAAGCATATATTTCGTGAGACTGATTACCTTATACGCTGGGGAGGTGAAGAGTTTCTAGTCGTCGTCCATAACACGCCTAGAGAAGATGCCTCTGTGATGGTTCAGCGAGTAGTGGATATCGTAGGCTCACGTGCGTTCCAACTTTCAGAAGGAACGCAAAGGCATGTTACCTGTTCAATCGGCTATGCGGCTTACCCGCTTTCTCAGCAGCACTATGATGTTTTTGATTGGCAAACCACAATAGGCTTCGCTGATACCGCGCTTTATGGCGCGAAAAATAATCGCCGCAACACATGGATGGGATTAACGTCTATTCCATCAAGCACAGACCGAAAGGCGCTAGAAAAGGTTGCCAAGGCGCCTTCATCTATTTTCACCTACGCGCAAGTTCAACAACCTGCGACACTGCAGAAATAAAAACACCGAGTTGTACACTACTGAATATAGAAAGCCGTCAACGAAAAAGCCCCCGTTCGTTGGACTTTCCAACGGCGGGGGCTTTTATTAAAACCAACTGTCTATGTGACGACTAACTGTTTCTTTCTCGCTTGTCACCACGGTTGCCTTTGTGGTCGCCGCGCTTGCCACGTTTGTCTTTCATCGATTCGAACTTTTCTAGCTGCTCGTCGGTTAGAATTTCGCTTACTTTGACACGTACATCGGCCATTTTAAGGAAACGTGCTTTCGCTTTTTCAGCTTTTAGGTTTGCAAGTTCATTTAGGTCTTGCTCGTAATTAGCGTCTGACGGGTCGAGTGCCTTAAATTGCGCTCTGAACGAGTCTTCGCTGCCTTTCTCTGGGCGGTTTGCTTTGCGCTCCGCTTTAAGTTCAGCCTTCAGTGCTTTTAGCGCATCTTGCTGCTCGTCAGTTAAATCTAGGACTTTCGTCATTTTGTGTATAGGGAAGAAGTTAGGACCTTTACGGTCATCAGAATGTTTACCACCTGCATAAGCAGTCGTGGCGATACATGCACTCAATAAAACACTGGCAATTAATTTTTTCATCTTAATATTCCTACTTGTTTTGGTCATGATGCTGCATGACATGGGGGAAACGTTTTGTTTCATCAACGGAGCTAAGTATGCATAAACGATTCGATAAGTAGGGTTAAGCTAGTGTAAAGTTCAGTAAAGTTGAAAAGTCCTCAAAATAAAACGGTTAATCTCTATTTTATGGAAAATGAAAAATACAAAATCTTACTGGTAGATGACGACGCAGAACTTTGCGCGCTACTCAGTGAATTCCTGCAAACCGATGGCTTTGCAGTTGAAACCTTAAATAGTGGCGATGCCGCCGTTGCCCGCTTATTGCAAAGCGATGAGTTCGATACGGTAGTGTTAGATATTATGATGCCCGGTATGTCCGGACTAGATGTGTTGCGAAATGTGCGCGCTAAAAAACAGACGCCTATTCTTATGCTTACCGGTCGTGGTGATGACATAGATAGAATTCTTGGCTTAGAAATGGGCGCCGACGATTACCTAGCGAAGCCTTGTAATCCGCGGGAACTTGGCGCGCGTATTCGCGCCATTATACGCCGGACCCAAAATGGCAATGCGCCAACCCAAACGGTTGTGCATGCTGAACTTCACGGCATTGTGCTTGATAGCGGCGCTAGAACGGCGTTAGTAGACAATACCCCCCTGCCTTTAACGGGCGCAGAGTTCAATGCGTTAAGCTTGTTAATGGAACGCGTTGGGCAAACCATCACAAAACAAGAAATGACAGAAGAAGTGCTTAATCGGCCGCTTGAAGCTTATGACCGTGCCATGGATGTACACGTAAGCCGAATACGCCAGAAGCTGACTGCGGTAGGTATAAACGACGTGATTAAGTCGGTTCGTGGTGTGGGTTATCAAATGCTAACCCCACCAGCACAACAGTAAGGTATAGCATGAAACGTTCAGAGGTTTGGCATTCAATAAAACAGACGTTTGGGTTTAAACGCCTGTTTTGGCGAATATTCCTTACATTCTGGGTCGCTAGCTTACTCGTGATGACTGCCACGGGATATGTACTGGTTAGCAAATATACGTCTGACGAATATAGTCAGCGTTACTTTAATGGTGTAATTAGCCAAGCCGAGCGCATTGTATGGCGTTATGAGCAAGACTTAGCTAGCGGGAACGTACCCAAAGGCAAGATAAAAGACTGGATAAGCCATAATGTCAGACATCGTAGCGATCTCATTGCTATGCAGATATCAGATAACACGGGTAGAACCATCTATCACTATCGTATGAACAAGGTGCCTCAAAGGGATCGCACAGTAAAATTAGTATATGGCCTATCTGCACTACCCTATCGCGTTGAAACCCGATTGCCAGAGGCGCCTCGCAACTATAAACAAGTACTTTACCGGTTTCAATCATTGCAGTTCGTTTTTATCTTTATTGCCTCTGCCATTGTCAGTGCGCTATTAAGTTGGGGGATCGTACGCCCTATTAACTTCTTAGGTGCGTTTAGTCGCCGTTATGCCGACCAACAAGAAGTTGCTACGCTGCCTAAAGCCATTCTGACTCGTGGTGATGAACTGGGCGACTTAGCCGCTGATATTAGCTTTATGGTCAATAAAACGCATCAAGCTGCCACCAATCAGCAACAACTGTTGCATGATGTATCTCATGAACTTCGCGCGCCACTGGCTCGTTTGCAAGCATCGGCAGCTATTATCGAGCAGCACACGCCAGATAGTCGTCACGTAAAGCAAATTCATAATGATTGCGTTCGTATGGATGCACTTATTCAACAGATTTTGGATTATTCAAAGTTAGAAAAAGGTAACCCAAGCCCAGAAGCGTGCGATATTAACGCACTGTGTGAACGTATAGCCGATGATATGGCAGTGCATTACCCGGGCATTCCACTAACCCTTAACTGCGAGCCTAATGTGACAATTTCAGGTTATGCAGAAGCCCTTCATCAGGCATTGGAAAATATTATCGGCAATGCTTGTAAATATTCATCTCGCGGTGAATTGGTTGAGGTGAGCACGGAAAAACGGAGTAACACGGCTGTAATTACCGTGCGCGACCATGGTCCTGGTGTTGATAGTGAGGAAATAGAAAAGTTGCTTCAACCTTTCTACCGTGCAGGCAACCAAATGCATACATCAGGATTCGGACTAGGGCTGAGCATTGCGAAAAAAGCCATTGAAAAACATGGTGGAAGATTACAAATGACTCGCCCTGCCGATGGCGGCTTAAGCGTTGACATTGTGCTGCCGATAAATCAGTAATCCACCACGTATTACCCACCATCCAGTCAATATTGAACGTCGAAGCCAGATTCAACCCTGATATAAATCAGTACTGTTTAACCGCCCCCCTACAGCCGAGTAAAAAGCCAGTACAATGCAGCTTGAAAATAAGGCATATAACCTGCTTATTTATGATGACTAGCTAACTTATTCCCCGTGTTTGCCAATGTGAATAGCCTGCGTTAGGTGCTTGAAATACAGGCTCGACAACACCGTGGAAATAATACGTTTCTAATAAATAGCGTGCTTTGTTCGTGCTTTATTAAGGGTAGGATGATGATGACAAAAACAAGGATTGCGTTAATTGGTGGCGGCCCCAGCGCCCTTTCTATTCTTAAAAAAGCATTGCGCTTTTTTGACAAGCAGCTTGATGATGCCGAGAGTGTAAATGGCAGAGCATCGCCTCATTTAACCTTCGATATCTTTGAGCGTAATACCGCCCTGGGCAAAGGCATGCCTTACAGTAAAGATGGCGCGTCGTGGGAACATATTACCAATATTTCATCTGATGAACTGGCTCCGTTTGATGAAACCCTGCTTGAATGGTTGCGTCAGCAAAGCTCCGAGTACCTCGCTAAATATCAAATTGAAAAAACTAAACTGCATGAAAAACACGTGGTGCCCCGGTTGCTCTTTGGGGAATATTTACAGGCCCAATTTTGTGAATTAATTGGCAGATGCCGTGCAGCAGGGATACACGTTAACGTGCATCTTCAGTGCAACGTTTTGGACATTAAACCCAGCACTGCAGATGAAAACAGCCCTGAGCGAGCAAGCAGCCCTGAGCGTGTAGGCAGCCTTGAGCGTAATAACAGCCCTGAGCGTGTAGGCAGCCCTGAGCGTAATAACAGCCCTGAGCCTACAAACACCGACAGTCGCACTGGCACTAACATATTAACTGACACAGGATGGGTAACAGGATTCGATAAAGTGGTGATCTGTACTGGTCATATTTGGCCCAAGACCCACGAAGGTAAAGTAAAAGGGTATTTTGATTCTCCCTACCCGCCCACTAAGTTGCAGCAAAAATATAACCATACAATAGCGCTTAAAGGCAGTTCCCTTACCGCTATTGATGCAATTCGTACGTTAAGCGAAGCTAATGGTGAGTTTTATCAAACTGAGAACCAACTAAAATATCGTTTATTCGACAACGTACCAGATTTCAAGATAATCATGCACTCGTTAGAGGGCTTACTGCCGAATATTCGCTTTCACTTAGACGACCCGCTAGTGTCTGATGAAGGCATGCTAAGCGAGCAAGAAATTGCTCAACATAGGGCTGATAACGATGGTTTCTTAAGTTTAGATTTTATTTTTGAGCGAAACTTCAAAGCGGCATTAAATAAACTGGACGCTGTTTTTTATCAAAAAATAGCGAACAAAAACATAGAGTCGTTTTGCCAATGGATGCTTGATTCTCGTAAAGCGTATGAGCCCTTCACCTTATTTAAAATTGAGTACCTGCAAGCCGAGCAGTCGATTAAACAACAGAGCACATTGCAATGGAAAGAAGCCCTCGCATTATTAAGCTTCACGATAAACCACCCCGCTAAGTACTTTAGTGCAGAAGATACCCTACGACTACGCAATCATCTTCTGCCTCTTATTGGCCTTATGATTGCGAATATTCCGCAATCGTCCGCGGCCCAGTTACTTGCCCTGCACGATAGCGGCGTACTCGATATCATTGCTGTTGATAGCAGCAGCCGCTTAGAAATTGAAGGTGATGGCGATTTTCAATTTCATTTTAAAGACGAGGACAATAAGCCTACTGTAAACACATATAAAACTTTTATCGATTGCACTGGGCAGAAGTCACTGCCAATAGACGCATTCCCTTTTAAATCTATGTTTGCAGGTGCCGAGCCATTAGTCGCTAAAGTGAGGTTTAAAGATAAGTATCAAGGTAAAAAGCATCTAGTAGAGACCCCTAATAGCGTATGCAAAGGCTCCGACAACGAATACTATTTAGAAACAGGTGGTTTTGCTATTAACGATGACTTTCAACCCATTTTAGCCAACGGTAGTCTTAACGAGCGCTACTTTGTTATGGCTGTGCCGTATATTAGTGGGTTCAATCCAGACTATTCAGGTTTCGATTTTTGTGATCAGGTGGCAGAGCTGATTGTGAATAAGCTTAAGTGAATCAATAAAACTATGCACCACCTATGCTAGAGTGCTTGTATCATTTGGGGATAAAAAATCGTTTTTTAACTGAATACCGTATTAGTGGTAGATGCACTATTAGAACGTGCTTTAAAAGGATATAAAAATGAAAAAGATAATTGCCGTGATGGTCGCGGTAGCCAGCTTAGCCGCGTGCAGCGATAATGAAGTAGGAGATGTGTCGTTAGGCGTATTCACCACAAAGGATATTAAGTTAGACGCCATGCAAGACCCTATCGTAACAGGCGTGACTTGCCATATCTCTAGTATTGAAGCGAACTTAGATGTGTCAGACCCTTCCGATAGCTCTATAGCTTGTCGTCAAACCGGTGAAATTACCGCTCAAATGCTAAGAGATATCGACAAATCGGATTCGGGCGACATCATTTTCAGAAAATCGAAGAGCATTTTCTTTAAGAACATGAAAGTAAGACGCATATTCGACGCCAAGTCACAAACCTTGATGTATCTTTCGTATTCTACAAAAGAAACATCAGGAAGTTATAAACATAGCTTGTCGACAGTACCTTTATGGGGAACGGCGGCCTACGGTGTGATTACTAACGAAGATTAACCGCCGATTGCTACTCATCAATTGCTGGCCGTCAATTGCTAGCCGTCAAAGATTAGCTAGAGACGTAATTTACGTTTAATTTAGAACTAAAAACCGTGGTACGTGACGAATTCTTCGTTGTCGGCACGTACCGATCTTACCTCGTTAGCAGCAAAGTTTTCATCTGGGTACCCTAGCGCAATACAAATCATAATGGCTTCAGAGTCTGGTATTTGCGCATGTTTATGCACTACATCAGATTGCATTATGCCTTGGCCGTTAATTACGCAACCAAGCCCTAAATCCCAAGCTGCTAATACAATACCGTAAGCTAAAGAGCCTAAACCAAATTGCGTGATACCTGCAGGCTCTAGGGCTTTATCGTAAGTTAATACCAATGACACGGGCGCATCAAACTGCCTAAAACCACGCATCATCCAATCCATACGTTTTTCTTTGTCTTCCCTAGCTATGCCCATTACATCGAATAGCTGCATGGCAACATCACGCTGTCGTTGCTTATGAACGCCGTCATAGTCTTCTTTGTAAGGGAAGTCTCTGACGTACGGCGTACCGGCTAATGTTCTCTCAGTATTACCTTCACGAATTTTATCGAGCACATCACCCGCTACCGCATGAATTTTCCACGTTTGGGTGTTGTAAGACGAAGGAGCCCATTTCGCTGCGTTAATAATGGCATCCACGGTTTCTTTAGTGACAGCTTGTTTGGTAAAACCACGTACACTTTTACGTGATGCAGCAAATTCAGCAAAATTCATACTTACTTCCTATCTCAGTCATTACACTCAATTGTTAAAATAGAGTAAACACAGCTAGATGGGTATGCAATATGCGCTAACCAGATATTGGATTGTTTGTTTTTATAGATATGTATTCGAGGGGGAAGTCAGGGAGTTGCCAATGATTTCAACAACACCCCCACCGTGCTTTTATTGGTATGGATTAACCATCTGAAGTGATAGTGTCAATTATCTCGTCTAGAACAGCTTCCGCTCTACTAGTTTCTACTTGGCACGTACCGGCATTCAAGTGGCCACCACCGCCGTACTTAAGGCATAGCTCACCGACGTTTGTATTTGAACTGCGGTTGGTGATTGATTTACCAATAGCGAAAACCACATTTTGCTTTTTAAGGCCCCACATTTTGTGAATTGAGATATTGCAATCGGAATACATCGCATAAATCACAAAACGGTTGGTCGCGTAAATGGTTTCTTCTTCGGTTAAATCGAGCACCACAAGGTTCTTGTGAACGGTTGCACATTTGGCCAATTGCACTTTCGCTATCTCATTGTGCTCGTGATACAAAGCTACACGCTCTGCAACATCTTCCATTTCCAAAATTTCTTCAATACTGTGATCTTTACAAGCATCAATTAATTTCATCATTAACTGATAGTTCGAGATTTTGAAATCACGGAAACGCCCCAAACCAGTTCGGGCATCCATGATGAAGTTCATCAATACCCAATCTGTTGGTTCTAGTATTTCTTCTTCAGAGAACTGCGCGGCATCTCCTTTATCTACGGCTTCCATCATATCAACAGAGATATTGGGAAACTTTTCTGCGCCGCCGTAATAGTCATATACCACTCGCGCAGCAGAAGGTGCCTCAGGGTCGATTACATGATTTTTAATGTCACTCGCGTTTCGAACTGTTTCACTTAGATGGTGATCAAACGCAATATGACAGCCCGCCACATAAGGCAGATTAGTGGTTATGTCATTCTCAGTAATATCTATTTTGCCATCTTGCATATCTTTAGGGTGCACAAATAAAATATCATCGATGAGATCTAAATCTTTCAATAGCACGGCACAAACTAATCCATCAAAATCGCTTCGAGTAACTAGTCTAAATTTATTATCGGGCATGTGGTTTCCATCTCTTCATTAAGCTGCTGCTTTTAGTGTAACAGTTAAAATGAAGTTTAGCGTAATACCACAACAGTACAATTCTCACCTCGCAGAAGCGCTTTAAATCGAAACTAAAATGCATTAGCATTACACTTCTTCATTGAGTTAACCGTTGGAAACTTCGGTTAATTAGCAGTCGTTTGTAACAACAAACGCCCCCTGGATCAGCAGACAGGGCATAACTGAGCTGGCATCTTTAATTTTTATTATTTTATGGAGCCAAGTTATGTCTGAATTATCGCCCTTGTTTAAGCCTCAAGATAAGCCTCAAGATAAGCCTTCATCTACATCTAAAGCACTTTGGATTAAAAACCCTCAAGCTGTTTTTACGGGTAACGAGTTAGATGCCGCAGGCGGCATTGTGGTCCAAGGCAGCAAAATTGTTGAGCTTGTTGGTGCTGGTCAAACACCAGTAACGCCTATTGATGCAACAGAAGATGCCTCTCAATTGGTGATGCTTCCGGGGCTAATTAATACGCACCATCACTTTTATCAAACCCTCACCCGCGCATGGGCACCTGTGGTTAATCAGCCGTTATTTCCTTGGCTTAAAACCTTATATCCGGTTTGGGCAAAACTTACCCCGAATGCGTTGTCGCTAGCCTGCGATGTGGCGTTAGCTGAATTATTACTGTCTGGCTGTACTACCACTACCGATCACCACTATTTATTCCCTACCGGCATGGAAGATGCCATAGACGTACAAGTAGACTCGGTAAAACGCATGGGCATGCGCGCCCTACTTACTCGCGGTTCAATGAGCTTAGGTGAAGATGAAGGTGGCCTGCCTCCTAGGCACACCGTGCAAAGTGGTGATGCAATACTTAAAGACAGTCAACGGCTAATAGACACCTACCATGAACGTGGTGATGGCGCGTGGATGCAAATAGCCTTAGCACCTTGCTCTCCATTCTCTGTTACTCGAGAAATTATGGCCGACAGCGCACAACTGGCGAAAGATGAAGACGTGCGTTTACACACCCATTTAGCTGAAACGCTAGATGAAGAAGATTTCTGTTTAAAGATGTTTGGCATGCGCACCGTCGATTATCTAGAAAGTGTGGGCTGGTTAAGCGATAGAACATGGTTGGCTCATGGTATTCATTTTAACGAAGATGAAATTCGCCGTTTGGGTGCGGCCGGTACAGGCATAACGCATTGTCCGGTTTCAAACATGCGCTTGGCCTCTGGCATGTGCCCTACCCTTGAACTGATTGAAGCCGGTTCGCCTATTGGCTTAGGCGTAGATGGCTCTGCCTCTAACGATGCATCGAACATGATGTATGAAGCCCGCCAAGCACTTTACTTACAGCGCTTAAAATATGGTGCAGCGAAAATTACCCCAGAATTAATTCTAGGCTGGGCGACTAAAGGTTCTGCATCGCTTATAGGCCGTAGTGACATAGGTGAAATAGCGGTGGGCAAACAAGCCGACCTCGCCTTTTTCAAACTCGATGAGCTACGTTTTAGTGGCAGTCACGACCCTATTTCTGCGCTGCTACTATGCGGCGCAGATAAAGCCGAACAGGTAATGATTGGCGGAAAATGGCGGGTAAAAGAAGGGCAAATTATTGGGTTAGACACCCAAACTCTAATGGCGCGCCACCGGGCAGTGGCGGCGCAACTCGTGAGTTAATTTAGTAACTCGTTAGTAACTTAGCAATCCGTTAATCAAGAGCCGGCTTGGCTAAGTATGTCTTTATACTTAGCCAAATAAGCATCTACATCCACGTCTGAACAAACCGATTGCGCTGGACAATCTGCCCATTCATCGATAGGAAAACGCTTTGCTACCGTTTTTTGCATAGTATGGCCTATGGCAGGGCCTTCTGTGATCACACGAATAGGCCCTTCAACGGTTTCAAAAAGCTCTGGTGCTATCACCTGCATAATGGCTGATGAGTCGTGTACGTATATGCCATCAACTTGGTCTGTTTCTTGATGAAAGTTAGCGTAAAAACGGGTGATGTCATAAATAAAAGGCCCATATGTAGGCGAACACTCAGCAAGGCGTGCCAAGTAATCGTTACTCATTATCACCTTTTTAGTGACATCAAGCCCTACTACGGTTACCGGCCAGTCAGCGGTAAGCACTTCGTCTGCGGCATGCGGGTCGCCTATAATATTGGCTTCGGCATACGGGGTTACGTTGCCTGTATTACCATGGTAACCAAACGCACCGCCCATAATCACCACACGCTTCACTAAATTAATAATTTCAGGGCATTTTCGAAGTGCCAGCGCTAAGTTAGTCATACGCCCTACCGCTACTAACGTAATTTCACCGGGGCTGGCTTTCACCTTTTCGATAATGTAATCGTGAGCGGCAAGTGACACTTCACTCGGTAAGTCAGTTTCATCAATATCAACGTTACCCAAGCCGTTATCACCATGAACAAAATCGGCAGGCTCATCTACCGGGATAACTAACGGCTCTTTTGCACCACGGGCCACATCTGCGCTTAAATTAAAGCGCTTTTTAAGGTACAAGGCATTACGCGTGGCGGTGTCGATATTCGCATTACCGAAGCCGGTTGTAATAGCCAGCAAATCAATATCGGCACTTGCCTGGGCAAATAAAATCGCCATAGCGTCATCAATACCTGGGTCGGTATCAAAAATAATCTTTTCCATTTTTAATTCCTTACGCGTGGGCACGCAGCTCACGTTTTTCCAACAATAAACAAAAACCAAACACAAGCGCCACAAAGGTATAGCCAACCCATGTCATAATAATTGCGCTTTGTACGCCAAATAACTGCACCACCCAACCAGATAAAATGGGTGCAATTGTGCTGCCTACATTGCCACTAAATAGCAAAAAGGTGACGAGCACGGCGGGCGCTGACGCTAGTTGCTGAGAACCAACAGATATCGCAATTTTATATATGCAGGTCGTGGTAAACCCAAATAGGTAACTAGTAAATAAAAACCATTCCGCAGAGGAAGCTAACATAAATGTAAAAGTGATCAGGCTTGCTAACACGGTTACCAACATCAATAACGAGCGCTGCGGAATTTTATTCACGAAAATAGCGGCGGTAATTAATCCGAAAATAGACATACCCCAATAATTCCCAACGGCCTGCGCCGATACTTTTTCGCTTACCCCGAAGGTATGTTGTAAGTAATTGGGAGACCAAGTAAGAAACGTAGTTTGGGCAATTAAATAGGCACAAACGCCCAAGGCAATTAAACACACCCTAGGGGTCAATACGCGTTTGAATTGTGACAATGCCGATGCCGCATTAGTATCGTCGGCCTCAGTGGCAGGAAAGCGAACAAAAAATAAGGTTGCCCAAAGTACTAGTGCCAACGCCCCCACAGCCCCATAGCTATAAACCCAATCTATTTGAGCGGCAATGATTACGGCGGCTAAAGAGGGAAAGATAAACCCCGCGGCACTGAACGCGCAGTCGGTGGCTAAAAATGCCGAAGCTCTTTTTGCTTCATTATAAGTCTTGGATAAAACAACCGCCCCACCAGCAAGGCCACAACCACAGCCTACTCCAAGCCCCCAAAGCAATATTGCAAGCGGCCAATAGGTAGTAGGCGCTACCACGACCAATACCAGCATAATCGCCAAAAACAGCGTGTAATTAGCAATAAGTACTTGCTTCAGTGAATGGCGAGCGTACAAGAATAGTGATGCGAATGTACCGCACAGCGCGCCGCCAGTTAGCCAAGAAAACACGCCAACGGTTGCTGCCGGCGTGGCATTCAGCGAAGACGATACAGCATTCAAAATAACGCCAATTTGAGTGAGTAACCCCGACATTATCATGTAACTAACGAATGCTATTGCGGTAAGTAAAAGTCGATTCAATTCTTAGACCTAAGGCGTGTTGATCTTTCGTGATTGGTTTTTGAGCAGCATGGTAAAGAGTTATAATTTGCTTCGCCAAAAGTAAAAGAACAACTCACTACCATGCCGAGACTAATGCTAACTGATAAGCGGT
>Ga0207902_1000029_pt1 | contig 150054 bp, 140 predicted proteins | sample LinPmetageLP45_FD_184056 | JGI IMG/M metagenome (GOLD analysis project Ga0207902, IMG submission 184056) | Marine viral communities from the Pacific Ocean - LP-45 (SPAdes) | ecosystem: Environmental > Aquatic > Marine > Oceanic | place: Pacific Ocean | collected 2011-06-12
AAGATTATACAGACGGAACCCCACTACAGGTAACCATTCCTGCGGGATCAACTACCAGCGGACCAATTACCTTCCCAACAGTAGACGATGCTTTATTTGAAGTAGCTGAAACCTTTACGGTAACGGGAACGGTAGCTAGCGGAACTACAGCAGCTCCAAGTGCAACCGGAACTGGAACTATTATATCAAATGAAATTCTAGCTGTTAATGACATTAACGATACGTTTGTTAATCAATCGGTAAGTGGAAATGTAGGAACTAACGATCAGAACCCTGATGGTCCTGCAGGTACAGAGGTGTTTACAGTAGTAACTCAGCCAGTAAATGGAACGTTAGTATTTAATCCTGATGGAAGTTATACTTACACACCAAATACAGACTTTGTAGGAGAGGATACCTTCACATATCAAATATGTGATGGTGGAAGTCCACAGGCCTGTGATACGGCTAGTGTAACTATTCAGGTACTTCCGGAAGGAGGTCCGGATAATGCTGCACCGGTAGCTAACGATGACACCTCAATTACAGAAGCAGGAATACCTGTCTCTGGTAATGTGATTGTAAATGATTTTGATCCTGACGGAGATATAATTACAGTAACTGGTAATACAACACCAAACAATGGAACTGTAGTGGTTAATCCTGACGGAAGCTTTACATATACTCCAAATCCAGGCTTTACGGGTGAAGATACATTTGATTATACTATCTGTGATAGTGGTACTCCATCATTATGTAGTACAGCAACAGTTACTATAGAAGTAATAGGTGATGCTGGAAATACTACAGTAGCTAATGATGATGCGTACTTTGGATTTATCGAAACAGTTATCACAGGAAATGTGTTGACTAATGACAGTGATCCGGAAGGAGATAGTTTCAGTGTAAGTTCAAATACAGCAGCTTCAAACGGAACGGTTGTATTAGATGCAGACGGAAGTTTAACCTATACACCAAATGGAACGTATAGTGGAACAGATCAGTTCACGTATACAATTACTGACGCTGCAGGAGCAACTGCTACTGCTACAGTTTATATCAGTATTGATCCAAGTCCAAACGGAGGAAATACAATTCTAGCTGTTAATGACATTAACGATACGTTTGTTAATCAACCGGTAAGTGGAAATGTAGGAACTAACGATCAGAACCCTGATGGTCCTGCAGGTACAGAGGTGTTTACAGTAGTAACTCAGCCAGTAAATGGAACGTTAGTATTTAATCCTGATGGAAGTTATACTTACACACCAAATACAGACTTTGTAGGAGAGGATACCTTCACATATCAAATATGTGATGGTGGAAGTCCACAGGCCTGTGATACGGCTAGTGTAACTATTCAGGTACTTCCGGAAGGAGGTCCGGATAATGCTGCACCGGTAGCTAACGATGACACCTCAATTACAGAAGCAGGAATACCTGTCTCTGGTAATGTGATTGTAAATGATTTTGATCCTGACGGAGATATAATTACAGTAACTGGTAATACAACACCAAACAATGGAACTGTAGTGGTTAATCCTGACGGAAGCTTTACATATACTCCAAATCCAGGCTTTACGGGTGAAGATACATTTGATTATACTATCTGTGATAGTGGTACTCCATCATTATGTAGTACAGCAACAGTTACTATAGAAGTAATAGGTGATGCTGGAAATACTACAGTAGCTAATGATGATGCGTACTTTGGATTTATCGAAACAGTTATCACAGGAAATGTGTTGACTAATGACAGTGATCCGGAAGGAGATAGTTTCAGTGTAAGTTCAAATACAGCAGCTTCAAACGGAACGGTTGTATTAGATGCAGACGGAAGTTTAACCTATACACCAAATGGAACGTATAGTGGAACAGATCAGTTCACGTATACAATTACTGACGCTGCAGGAGCAACTGCTACTGCTACAGTTTATATCAGTATTGATCCAAGTCCAAACGGAGGAAATACAATTCTAGCTGTTAATGACATTAACGATACGTTTGTTAATCAACCGGTAAGTGGAAATGTAGGAACTAACGATCAGAACCCTGATGGTCCTGCAGGAACAGAGGTATTTACAGTAGTAACTCAGCCAGTAAATGGAACGTTAGTATTTAATCCTGATGGAAGTTATACTTACACACCAAATACAGACTTTGTAGGAGAGGATACATTTACTTATCAAATATGTGATGGTGGAAGTCCACAGGCTTGTGATACGGCTAGTGTTTATCTTGAAGTAGTACCTTTAGAAACTACTCAAAATGATCCGCCAGTAGCAAATGCCGATACAAACACAACTGAAGTGGGTGTAAGTATTAATGGTAATGTAATTGTAAATGATTTTGATCCTGACGGAGATACCATTACAGTAACCGGTAATACAACTCCAAATAATGGAACAGCGGTAGTAAATCCAGATGGTACGTATACATATACCCCAAATCCTGGCTTTACAGGAGAGGATTCTTTTGAGTACACCATATGTGATAATGGTACTCCACAGGCTTGTGATACGGCAATTGTAGTAATACAAGTGGTTCCTGATTCTGGAAATATTACAAATGCAAATGATGATGTATACTTTGCTGAAATCAATTCGGGTATTAGCGGAAATGTATTAGATAATGATACAGATCCAGAAGGTCAAACCCAGACTGTTGATGTGGCATTATCACCGGCAAATGGACCTGCGAATGGGACTTTAATTATAAATCCTGATGGGACTTTTGAATATACTCCAAATACTGATTTTTCAGGAACTGATCAATTTACATATTCGATATTTGACGCAGGATCTCCTGTTGCTACAGATATTGCTACGGTTTATATATTAATTTCTGAAAAACCAAACCCTGAAATTACTCTAGTGAAAACTGGGTTATTTAATGATGAGAATGCAGATACTTTTGCTCAAGTAGGAGAGACAATAACGTATACCTTTACTGTTACAAATACGGGTAATACTCCTGTAAATGCTATTGCAATTGATGATGCTTTCTTAAGCATTAATGGATTAAGTATTGCACCGGCTAATTTATTGCCAGGTGAAGTAGGGACTGTAACGGCGAGTTATGAAATTACTCAAACTGATATTGAAACTGGTTTTGTTACGAACTCAGCATTAGCAACTGGAACAGATCCATATAATGAAGAGGTGACTGATACTTCTGATAATGGAGATGAAACCGTAGATGAGGATGGTGATGGTAACCCAACAAATGATCCTACAATTACTAATACTCCGGGATTAAGTGCGTTAAGCGTTTACAAATTCGGAACTTGGAACGATGAAGATGGAGATCAGTTGCCAGAAGTTGGTGAGACAATCACATATACTTTCACAGTTAGAAATACGGGTCAGACTGCTATATTTGATATCGTAATTGATGATCCATTAGTAACGGTTACTGGCGGCCCAATAGATCTTGCAATTGGAGCTATTGATACAGATACTTTTAGTGCTATTTATGTGATCACACAATCTGATATAGAAAATGCAGGCGTGAAGAATCAAGCAATTGGTAGTGGTGTTCTTTCAAATGGTACTGTTATAGAAGATATCTCTGATAATGGGGACGATGAAGAGGAAAGTACCTTTGATACAGATGATATTGATGGTGATCCAACTAATGATCCTACATTTACAAGACTTGATGGTGTTTTACCTATTGAAGATATAATAGTGTATAATGTAATGACTCCTAACGGAGATGGATTGAATGATGTATTTATGATTCAAAACATTACAAGTTTCCCGAATAACACGGTACAAATATTTAACCGTTGGGGAGTAGAAGTTTTTAGTACAAAAGGTTATGATCCTAATTCAGATAATGCCTTTAGAGGTTTTTCAGATGGTCGTGCAACGGTAAGAAGGGGAGAGCGACTTCCAACAGGTACTTATTATTATATAATTACATATGAAAGAGACGGAGGAGAGATACGCAAGTTGGCTTCATTCTTATACATTAACTAAAAAAGCATCACTCAATGAGTAATTATAGTAACACGCTTATAATGATGAAGAAAAATTTTGGTAAGATATTAGTACTTGTAGTGTTGCTTTTTGCAAGCTCAAGTTACGGTCAGCAAGATCCACAGTATACACAATACATGTATAATCCCTTAGTAATAAATCCTGCATACGCAGGTAACCGAGGGGTGACAAGTATACTCTTACTTCACCGTAGCCAGTGGGTAGGTTTAGATGGTGCCCCTCGTACTCAAAATCTTTCTGTTCATAGTCCCATAGGACTTGGCAAAGTAGGTCTTGGTTTTAGTCTTGTTAATGATGCTTTAGGTCCGGCAAGAGAAACAAATTTCAGTGGAGATTTTAGTTACACCATTGAGACAGGAGCTGAAGGTAAATTGAGTTTTGGTATTAAAGGAACATTAAATTTATTGGATGTTGATTTTAGTAGAACAAATCCATTTAATTCAGGAGACCCCTTCATACAGAATATTGATAATAAAGTATCGCCTAATGTTGGTGTAGGTTTATTCTATCATGACTCTAAATTTTATGGAGGTTTATCTGCGCCTTACTTATTACAAACAGACCATTTTGAACGAAGTGGGACGACAGGCGGTGCTGAAACTTTTGTGGCTGAAGAGCGCATTCATTATTACGGTCTTGCAGGTTACGTGTTTGATATAGGGCGTGATGTAAAATTTAAGCCGTCAACTCTTGTAAAAATGGTTGCAGGAGCTCCTTTGGCCGTTGATGTAAACGCAAATTTCTTATTTTATGATAAGTTAACTCTTGGGGCATCATACAGATGGAGTGCTGCTTTGAGTGCTTTAGTAGGTTTTCAAGTCTCAGATGGGATGCTTATAGGATTTGCCTACGATAGAGAGAGTACAGACTTAGGTAATGCAACTTATAATGACGGTACTTACGAATTATTTATTCGATTTGAACTTTTCAAGGAGTACAATAGAATGCTAACGCCGCGATTCTTTTAATTCCCTAAATTTTCAATCCCATGAATCACAAATTACTCTATACACTTATTATAATACTCACCTTTAGTTTTACTGGGAATTCTCAGGAGCGAGAAATAGCTAGCGGAACAAAGCAGTTTAATAAATATGCGTTTGTAGACTCTCAAAAGATATTTTTAAAGGTTGCAGAAGCGGGTTATGAGTCATCAGAACTTTTTAGTAAGTTGGGAGATGCATTTTATTATAATGCTGATTATTCAGAAGCCCAAACCTGGTATGATAAACTCGTAGAAAAATATCCTTCTGAAGTAACTCCTGATCAATATTTTAGATATGCTCAAGCTCTGCGAGCAAATAAAGAGTATGATAAATCGGTAGAAATGATATCTCGATATAAGGATATGATTAATACTGAGGATGCTAATTATTACAATGGTAGTAGTGCAGAAGTGCGTACCGGTTATGTAAACGGAACGTATGAGATTGAAAAACTAAACGTAAATTCAGTAGGTTATTCAGATTTTGCACCGTCATTTTATGGAGAACAAATTCTATTCGCATCTACTAGAGATACGGGATCAATGAGTACTCGTATTCACAAATGGAATAATCAGCCATTTTTAGATCTTTATTCTGCGAACGTAGAAAACGACGGACAAGTTAGACAGGCTACCAAGCTCAAAGGTTCTGTAAATACAGAATTTCATGAAAGTACGGCTGTACTATCTGCAGATGGAAACACATTATATTTTACAAGAAATAATTTTACTAAAGATCAATACCGAAGCGATTCTAAGAGAACAAATAAATTAAAGCTTTATAAATCTATCAGAGATAAAAATGGAGAGTTTGGAGTTGCTTCAGAATTGCCTTTTAATAGTGATTCTTTCTCAACCGCACATCCTGCATTATCTCCAGATGGAAAAGTTTTATACTTTGCCTCAGATCGAGATGGTACTTTTGGAGAGTCTGATATTTGGAAAGTTACAGTCGATGAATCTGGGAATTACAGTTCGCCTGAAAATTTAGGAACATCAGTAAATACTCCAGGAAGAGAAACATTCCCCTTTGTAGATAATAATGGAAAATTATATTTCTCTACAGATGGACGCGGCGGTTTAGGTGGTCTTGATGTATATAGTTTTGATTCTGAAAAAAATGAAATTACTAATTTAGGTGAGCCTATTAATAGTACCTCAGACGACTTTACATTTATTTATAATACAGAATCTGAAACTGGTTATTTTGCTTCAAACAGAGCAAATAATCCATTAGATGATGATATTTATCAATTTATCCGTACAGCTTGTGAAAGTAGAGTTACCATTCTGGTTGTTGATAAAGCGACTGGAGAACCACTCAACAAATCATTAGTTGGAGTGCGTGATTTGGATAATGAACTTTTAGTTTCGGGAGAGACAGAATCTCCTAATGCAAGTTACCTATTCGAAAATCCGTCTTGTGATGCCGATTATTTTGTAAGAGCAGAAAAGGAAGGTTACAGTACTGCAGAAAAGCTGATAAATGTTCCTAAAGAATCGAGCGATGTAACTGTTGTGATTGAACTAGAACCGGCAATAACTACTATTCCGCCAGATTTTGATTTAGGTAAGTTGATAAATCCTATTTATTTTGATTTTGACAAATCAAATATTCGTCCAGATGCGGCAGTTGAGTTAGCTAAGATTATTGAGGTATTAAAAGAATACCCAGAACTGCGTATTGATGTAAGATCACATACAGATAGTCGTGGTGTTGATGCTTATAACCTATCATTATCAGAACGACGTAATCAATCTACGATTAATTATATCATCGAGAAAGGCGGTATTGCAAAAGAACGTTTGTCTGGAAGAGGTTATGGTGAAACAGAACTGCTGAATAAATGCAGTAATGGAGTAAAATGTAGTGAAGAAGATCATCAACTTAACCGTAGAAGTGAATTTATAGTACAAGATTATTAGTCTGTATTTTCAGTATACAATAGAAAAAGCCTTCTAATTAGAAGGCTTTTTCTATTGTGGGCACCTTGATGTATTTGTACATTTACATATAAAAAGAACTATGAGCGAAGAACTTGTCATTCTAGTTGATGAAAATGATAAAGAAGTCGGATTAATGCCAAAAATGGAGGCGCACGAAAAAGCACTATTGCATCGAGCATTTTCTGTCTTTGTATTTAATAAGAATAAAGAGTTGATGTTGCAACGTAGAGCTAGTCATAAGTACCATTCTCCGGGATTATGGACAAATACATGTTGTAGTCATCAGCGTCAGGGAGAATCAAATATTGCTGCGGGTAAACGCAGGTTGATGGAAGAAATGGGTTTTGAGACTAATCTTGAAGAGAGCATATCTTTTATTTATAAAGCTCCATTTGATAACGGTCTTACAGAACATGAGTTTGATCATATCCTTTTAGGAAACTATGAAGATGATCCCAATTTAAACCCCGATGAAGTATCAGAATGGAAATGGATGTCTTTATCTGATATTAATACAGATATGTTAGAAAATCCCGATATTTATACAGAATGGTTTAAGATCATATTTGATAAATTTTATACGCATATCGAACAATGAAGGTAACAGTTAAACGTAAAGCGCATTTTAATGCTGCTCACCGCCTTTTTAGAAAGGAATGGGATGCAGATAAGAACCTTGATGTTTTCGGTAAGTGTAGCCTTCCTAATTACCACGGTCATAATTACGACTTAATTGTGGCAGTTACTGGAGAAATAGATCAAGAGACTGGTTTTGTTATTGATCTAAAAATTTTAAAGGATCTTATTAAAACTGAAATAGAAGAACCATTTGACCATAAAAACCTCAATCTTGATGTTCCTGAGTTTAAACACTTAAATCCAACAGCAGAAAATATTTGTGTTGTTATTTATGATAAACTTAGAAAGAAATTGGAAGCTAAGTTTGATATTGAAATCACGCTATATGAAACTGCTCGTAACTTTGTGATCTACTCTGGAAATTAAAAATGATGCAGTTAGGAGATAAAATACCAGATTTTGAACTTGAGAACCAGTATGCTGAGCGGTTTAATTCTAGTTCCTTAGAAGGCAAAGCAGCGGTTATTTATTTCTATCCAAAAGATTTTACTCCGGGGTGTACTGCAGAAGCTTGCGAATTTAGAGATAAGTACGAAGATTTTAAAGATGCTGGAGCAGAAGTTATAGGTGTAAGCTCTGACGATACAGATTCTCACGCTAAGTTTTCTAAAAAACACAATCTGCCCTTTATTATGCTTTCTGATTCTCAAGGCGAATTGAGAAAATTATTTGATGTTAAGTCATCTCTTTTAGGTCTTTTGCCGGGAAGAGAAACATTTGTTTTTGATAAAACAGGAAAATTAATAATGCGTTATAATAGTATTAAAAGTAAGAATCATATTATAAAAGCACTTAAAGCCCTTAATCATACTTAAGAAATTATGAGCCAAGAATTATATCCTTTTACGTTTCAGCCTGTCCTAAAAGAAAAAATATGGGGTGGAAAAAAATTAAATTCTCTGTTTAATAAAGGAGAAAATACCACCTCAAAGTTAGGGGAGAGTTGGGAGATTGCAGATTTAGAAGAAGGTCAAAGTACAGTCAATAACGGTGCTCAAAAAGGAGCAACTTTAAATGAAATTATAGCTAAAAATCCTGAAGGTCTCTTAGGAAAAAGTGTTTATGAAAGATTTGGTAAACAATTTCCTCTTCTAATAAAATTTATCGATGCAGCTAGTGATTTATCCATTCAGGTGCATCCTACAGATGAAACCTCACCTACCGGTGTAGGTAAAACGGAGATGTGGTATATTATGCAAGCCGATCCTGGAGCTAAACTAACTGTAGGATTTAAAGAGAAAATCACGAAAGAGGATTACGACGCTCATATTGAAAATTTGAGTATAGAAGAGGTGATGAATGAACACATCGTTAATGAGGGGGATGCATTCTTCATTAACGCAGGCCGTATACATGCAATAGGTGGAGGGGTTTTATTAGCCGAAATTCAACAAACATCAGACGTTACTTATAGGGTATATGACTATAATCGTAAAGATGACTCTGGAAATCTGAGAGATTTGCATGTTGCTGAATCAAGAGAAGTATTAGATTTTGAGCTTACAGAAGATTTTAAGTTAGATTACAATAGAGATAGCCTGAATATGGCTCAAGTTGTAAAGCATCATACTTATTTTAAGACCGATTGGGTTAAATTGAGTAATAAACCTTATTCTATACATCGTACTGAATCGTTTACCATTATTATAGTTGTAGCAGGAAGTTTAGTGTTTTCTGGTGATGGCGAACAAGGAACTTTGGCAGCAGGAGAGACTTTATTAATACCTGCCGAAAATTCTGGTGTTGTACTAGAGTCTTCCACTAGTGAAATACTTGAGGTGTATCTTTAATTAATAAAAATTTAGTGTACTTTTGCAAAAAATTAAATTATGGCAAATATTAGAGATCTTAAGAAAGATATAAACTTTGTTTTAGGAGATATTATAGACGCAGTATACCTTTGGGAGGCTTTAAATCCTAAAGAAGATCACGCTAAATCTGAGGCTGTTGTCGACGATGCAATCGTAACTTTTGATGAATTAATAGCTAAGGTTAACGACAATAAAGTTGAAAACAGAAGCAAACATCTTAAAGCGGTAAATGCAGAACTAGAGACTAGAGGAAGAGCGCTTATAGAGCGTGTTAATTCACTATAAATTTTCATTTATCACATAAAAAAAGCCCCAATACAAATTAGTATTGGGGCTTTTTTTTAGTTTAGACTATTTTATTCTTGAACTGTAGTAATTTGAGTTGTTTCTTCTTCTTTATCAGAGGTTTTTCGGTCTTTGATAAAGTCTTTTAAAATATCACCGTATTTCGATTTTTTAACTTTAGGTTCTAAAGAATTATAAATCGTATCTAAATACTTAACATTTGCATCAAAGATCTCAGATATGGCAAGATAAGGAGCAATCTCATGCTGTTTATTATTCATAGCAAAATTTACCGTATATAGATATTTACGTTTTGTCAAGTTTTGCAATTTCTGATCGTAATATATTATAGAATCTTCGGTTTCCTGTTTGCGTACTTCGAAGCTTTTTTTAATTAAATCCAGATTTTCATCATTGAATCGATGAATAATTTTGTTGTATTCTTCTAACTTTAGTTGATTCTCTGATCCCGTTATAGCAGCCTGACTTTCAAAATTCTTAAGAGAAGTATTCAATGTCATCTCACCGGGTTCTGCAAAAAACATGATTCGATCATCGTATTCAAATGCATCCACTTTTTCTAATGTCAAATACAGAATTTGTGGTTCTTTTAGCTTTGCGTAAAATTCGAATTCTGAATCACCATTAACTATTAAGCTGTCAAGGTTAATTAAAGTTGTATCCTCTACACGCTGTAAATAAATTGTACCTTTTTTTAATCCGTTAATTTTTCCGGTAAGTACAAAATCGGCATCTCTATTACAACCTATTAGTGTTGTGAGACAAATTATTAATAAGGTAATTTTAATTCGCATTTTTTTTGGTTTGATTTGGTGCAAATATGCCTAAATTCTTTTTTAAAAACTAGAATACTTAATAATTGGCTTAAATTGAAGTTACCTGATTTTGTTATGAAGTGGACTAAAAATACTGTTAATTGCAAACCCTTCACAATTATCTAATGAGGTTGATTAAAATCTTAATTAAGATTTTATGAAAGTTACTAAATGTTCAATTAGCTCTGTTGCCACAGGTCTATAGGATTCATTGTAAGACTTACTATTTTCAAGATCATCTCCTTCTATAATTTTTAATACGTGATTCATATCCTTAACGTGTATAGATTTTGCTTTAGGATTAGAATTTTTTAGAATTTCACCTTCTTTTTCATTTACCTGTAAATCTTTAGAACCGTTAACAAGTAATATAGGAACGGATATTTTTGATAATTCGGTTGCAGGATCATAGCGCATCCAAGTTTTCATAAATGGTTGAACAGAAGGTCTGAAAATAGAAACTAGACCAATATTGAATTTTTCGGATTTACCTTTTTCCTTGAGATCTGCAAAAGCTTGTGTGGCATTATCTACAAGACCGGGAGCTTGTAGAGCCAATTGATCAACAATAACTTTATCAATAGTTTGACCGGCACCGGCAATGCAAACCAGCTTAGCCACGTCTTTCTTCTGCGCAGCTAATGTTGCTATTAAAGCTCCTTGACTATGACCTACAAGTATAATCGTGGAGAGACCTTTAGTATTAAAATAATCTATAACGGCAATTGCATCATTTACAAAATCATCAAAACTTATTTTTTCTTCAACAAGAGCATTTTGTTGTATAAGTGCAAAAATACGTTTGTCATACCTAAAGGTAGCAATGCCATCATTCGATAAGCCTTGAGCTAATTTTTTTAGGCTATTATTCTGAGAGGTGCGTTGATTCCCATTACGATCTGTAGGACCAGAACCACCTATAATTATAGCAATAGTGTCTTGTGCATTTTTGGGCTGCAAAAGGGTTCCGTTAACAAATGTATTTATGCGTACATCAGATTCTATTATCTCCTGACCTTGAGCAAATTCTCCAATAAAGATAACAAGGATAAAAACTAAAATTTTCATTTAGAACTTATATTTATAGGAATGTTATACTGTTTTAGTATTGCTATTATTTTATCAGGATGCTGTGTTCCTAGTAACAATTCATTTCCATCTTGAAATACAAGCTGTATACCACGATTTCCTTTTGTAGTTAGCGCTTTACGCTTAGTGAATGAAATACGATATCCCCAACCGCCATACTCTCTAATAGGGTTGTATTTACGCACGGTTGCAGATTTTATTTCTGCCCAGGATCTAAATCGTGATTTTATATGAAAAGGAACAAAACGGTAGGTAACACCAGTTTCATCAATGGTAGTTTCTAGTTTAAAAATATACCAGAAACCTATAAAGAGACCAAGAATTACTAAAATACTTAGAATCACAGAAGCCAATTCAAATCTTGATAAAATGAGCGTGTCATAATCCATCACTAACGGACTTATAGCGATACATAAAATTACAATCAATAGTAATCTTAACCACCATTGATCAAAGCGTTGTATCTCTTTAAACATATTGATATTTATTTGACTTCATAAATTTATAGTGTGTGGTAAAGTTATTACTAAAAATGGGGATCACTAATTTATAAAACGTAAGTTAAACTTAAATGTTATTAAGTAAAATGACACTGACAAATTTTATGTGTCTAAAAATCAGCTTTATAATATTCTATTGAAATTTTGAAGAAACGTACCTCAATTTATACGAAGAGAATCGCTTAGATTTGCAAAAAAAATCATCTAATGAGACATCTTTACATTGTATTAATTTTTATTGGTTTAAGTACTAATATCTTAAGTGCAAATGATTGGGGAAGAACTGGTCACCGTGCAACGGCTGCTGTGGCAGAGCGCTATTTGACGTCTAAAACTAAAAAAGAAATTAAGAAGTTGTTAGGATCAAACAATCTGGTAACCGTATCTACATATGCTGATGATATTAAGAGTTATGAAGAATATAGAAAATATAGCTCTTGGCATTATGTAAACATCGCACCAGGATTGACGTATTTTGAAGATACAAAGAACCCGGAAGGAGATCTTATACAAGGAATTAATAAATGTAAAGAAGTTTTACTCTCTGAGGATGCTTCAAACGAGGATAAGACATTTTATTTAAAATTACTTATTCATTTTATAGGAGATCTTCATCAACCGCTTCACCTTGGTAACGCAGCAGATAAAGGAGGCAATGATTTTCAAGTGCGTTGGTTTAATGACGGCACAAATCTTCACTCAATTTGGGATAGTAAAATGATTGATAGCTACGGAATGTCTTATTCTGAATTGGCATCAAATTTTGGATCTGTAACTAAGGCAGAACAGAAAAATATAACCCAAGGAACTCTAATTGATTGGGTAAATGAAGGTCAAGATTTAGCAAAAGAAGTATATGCATCTGCAGAAGTAGGAGAAAAGCTAAGTTACCGTTACCAGGCAGATAACTTTGAAACAGTGCAAGAGCAAATTAAAAAAGGGGGAGTACGTCTTGCAGCTGTCTTAAATGAGTTATTTAACTAATCGGTTACTTGTCTGCAGTTAAGGAGTCTTTGTACTGCTTAGGGGTTTTTTCACAGTATTTTTTAAAGATCCGTGTGAGATGACTTTCATCTGTAAAGCCTAGTTGGTTCGCAATTTGAGAAACTGTGAAATTTGAATTTCCCAGTCTGTCTTTAGCTATTCCTAATTTGTACAATAGGATATAGTTGTGAAGTGATTTTCCAGTTTCTTTCTTGAAATAATTACTTAAAGTACTGCTTGTAATTTTAAAATGCTTAGCTATAGTCGAAATTTTAAGTAGTCGAGAATCATAGATATTGTAACGGATGTAAGCGTAGATCTCCTCGATGCGATTTGACTTAGCTGGTGCTCTAATAATTTTACTTTCTGGATTTGCTTCTGTGATATTTCGGGCTATAACACTTAATGCTGTACTTACCATATTTGCAATTATGTGCAAATAATATTGTTCCTTATTATTATTTTCCTTTCTAATAAAGAAAACTATTCTCCAGATTAAGTCACGATCCTCGGTATTATTCATTGCATCCTTAAAAACCCGTTTAGGATGGTTTAATATAAACTCGCTTCTTCTTAACCAATATTGTCTATCTGGAAAGCTGATTTTACTTGAAAGTAGTAGCTGCGTAAATTTATATATAACGAAAGTTGTGGTCTCGTGAATCTTAACATCGAGCACCTCGTCCTTACTTAGAACAAATAGATCTCTCGCTTTGTAAGTGTGTGTCTTTCCATTTAATAGTATTTTACCACTCCCATCTTCAATAAAAATAATTTCAAAATAGAAATCTTGTTTGGGTTGACTATCCCATCGCGATGTTGTAAAACGTTGTATAAGAAATATATCCTGTAGATTCAATTGAGTCATAATTGGTAAAATTTGTTTTTTGCATATGTATGATAGGGGTATAAGGGATTTATACTTTTAATTTATGATAATTAATATGAATTCCATAGGAAGAATTCAAATTAATAGAGAAATTAGATTGGATCTTGATAAAGTGATTATATCGACGGAAAAAAGTAGAAGTGTCAAACAACTTTTAGAAGATAACAGATCGCTTCAATATATAGCGAATTTAACTAAAATATTGATAATTAGAAAGTTGTAAAAAAAATAATTCGAAATTAAGTGTCTTTTAGTTGAAGCCGCTAGTTAGTAAACTGAATTTATGAAATTATAAATTTAAGCTCATTTCTGTAGGTGGAAGGCGTTTTGCCGGTAAACTTTTTGAATTGTTTATTAAAATGGCTGAAATTATTGAAGCCACTTTCAAAGCAAACATCAGTAATACTAATCGGTTTTTCGTGAAGTAATTTTGCAGCGTGAACAAGCCTATATTCATTGACAAACTGAGTAAATGTTTTGCCGGTTATTTTTTTAAAATAACGGCAAAAGGCGGGAACGGTCATACTTACTAATTCTGCGATTTCCTCAAGAGCAATTTGTCTTTTAAATTGCTCTTTGACAAAATTAAATATTACATTAATTCTATTATTGTCTTGTAATTCTGTCTCCAGAATAAAACCCTGGGCATTTAATACGGTATAATTTTCAGCAGCCTCTAGAAGTTTTAGGATTTCTAAGAGTCCTGTAAGTCTGTCATAATTAGAAGCGCTTCTAAGTTCTTCGATTTTAGAACCTACAAGTCTTTTCACATCCCCGTGAAATACAATACCCATTTTGGCGCGTTCAAAAAGGGCTTTAATACTTCTCATTTCAGGTATATCAAAAAAAGATTCTCCTAAAAAATCTGGTCGCATCTGGATTACTGTCTCCTGCTCGTAATTATTTAGAGAATCTGTAAAACCACAATGAGGTAAGTTAGAACCTATAAGTATTAATTCACCGTTTCGATAATAGGAAATATGACTACCTACTTGTCTTTTTCCTGTGCCACCCTTTACGTAAACTAGTTCTAATTCAGGATGATAATGCCAAAAAGTATGACTATTATTCTCATTATTTTCGTCGTAAGTCCTGCAAGAAAAGGAACTTCCAAAACCGGGCTCTATTTTCTCGAATGCAGGTTTTGCAGACTTAATCATATTCTTAGTATTGATTAATTATAAATATAAACAAGAAGTTAGCTTAAGTTCAATGCTAAATTGACCTTAATATGTATAATTTTCGCAAAATAACAAAATAAACTATTTGTAAGGGTAAGATAGTACATAAATAGGTTTAGTTGCTTCTATTTTTGAGTCTAAGATGTGCATACATTTGTAATGTGAAATTTTTTATAAATCACAAAACCCAAAACTATGAAGACAACTATTAAAACTTTGGTATTGGCATTAGTTCTAGCTGTAAGCTTTAACATGAATGCCGCAGATGGAATTGCAGTTACAATAAATGAAAACTTTATTGTTAAAGTAGAATATACAAATGCAATAGAGGGAGCTCAGATTTATTTAGAGGATTCTAGAGGGCAAAAATTATTCAAAGAATTTGCAGGTAAAAATGCTAACGATTATAAAACGTTAAGTCTTGAGGCATTACCTACTGGTAAATATTATCTTGTTTATGAAGATGACTATGCGAAGTCATACACATCTATTAATAAGAAAAATACAGGTCTAGATATCGTTAGTGATGAGGCAAGAACAATTTTTAAGCCTAATTACAGAATACAAGATGACATCGTACTAATTTCTTTTACAAATCCTAAAGAAGTTAAGACTACAACACGTGTTTATGATGAAAATGGAGAGGTTATTGAATCTATTACAGATAGAAATCTTGTTGTAAAACAAGCATTGAATCTCTCAGGTTTAAAAAATGGAACTTACTTAGTGGGTATAACTATAGGTCAGGATTATTTCTCAAAAGAGATTGAAATAAATTAATCTACACATCTAAACTTTTATATAGTAAAGCCCTCAATTGAGGGCTTTATTTATTTTATAAGGCTAGATAAATATACGCCCAATACATCAAACCGAACTGTAAAATAACTCTTCCCCATAAAACCCATTTAGGTAGATTGAGGCCTGCTTTAGCAGAAGACAGCATATAAAAATGAACAAGTAGAAAAATAGCCAACATAACTATGATAGACCATATTGCATAATCTTTGGTGACTGCAAAGCATAAACCCACACCTAGAATAATCTCCGCTAACCCGCTTAGATAAACTAATAATTTTGGACTTGGTAAGTATCTAGGCATTATACGTAAATAGGCCTTTGGTTTGATGAAATGCATAATACCTGCAATGATATACATTGCAGCCATTAAGTAAAGATGCCAGGGATATATACTCATATTGAAATTTGCTTGAGATTAATTGAATTCTATTACTACGTGAAGCAATTTAGTCATTTAGAATTCGCTTAGTCACTATTAAGCACGATCTCAATTCTGAGAATGTGAAGAATTGAAGTCTATGTGTTTAATATGATTTACAAATTTACCGTACATCTCTGAATCTACTGACTTTGGTGAAATCCAAATTTTATCTTTTTTACCTACTATTATAAGATCTCCCTGATTATTATGTTTAAAGCCTTTTAATGTGTTTAAAGGTATTCGGGTGTTCCTAAGTATGCAATATTTAATAAAATGAGTTTTTGTTAATGCAAGATAGGGATGAGTACGCAGGTAGTAGTACTTGCTAAAGTAATAGATAGACAGTACAAGCATAAGTAGGTCAAACCAACTAAGTGTTGAATAGCGAACGATCCTAAATATTACAAATATTAGCCAAATAATAGCAATTACTAATGTAATGAGTGTAGTGTTCTTTTTATTTTCCAGTTCCATCTTTCCCAATTGTTGATAAACAATAAGTAGGGGATGTTTGATTAATGATACTTCGAGATTTCATAAAAAGATGTCGTTTCATAATTGATAATTGTAATAAATTTTGATTTCATTGGGGTGATTTCAAACTATTAAAATGCTTAAATATCATCATACCTGATATTTAGATTATGGGCTGGCAATATAATACTCCAGATTGATTTTTTTTTACAGAATGCTATAATTATTAGTATTTAATTAAAATTTTATTATTTGTAGCTATATAAGTTAGGTATAACTTGATTTTTTAAAGTCAATTAAAATATTATTTAGCAATAAGAAAATTCTTTAAATCATTATAAAATCCCGAATAGATCGGGATTTTATAATGGATACATTAATCTATAATAAGCTGATGATTTATGAGATTACTAGGATTATAATAATTTTCAGCGATTGAGGCCATTTCTATTTTTCTTGATTTAATAAGATTTATAGTATTCCAAACTTCTTTAGAGAGTAATGATCCCAATGGCTGCTCAACTTCTAGAATATCATCAAATACTGCTTTTACTTGCTCATCCCATTGTGATGCATAATTTAATAAATCATCGGGATAAACGGTTTTGCGGGTTGTACCTTCATCTATTCCTGTGAATGGTTCGGTTACATTTAAATAACCATAATCGTCTGTGAGTTGCTCACCGGGATGAATATCACGTATAGCTATTTCAAAATCATATGCAGTGCTCAAACAATTACTTTTAAAACTGTGGTTTACAAACCTTCCGTTATCCCAGCAGAGCACTAGATTACCTAGTTTATTTCTGTAACTGTATGTTTCTAGAATATTCTGATATAATGGATCTAACTTATCAAATTCACCAGGTGTAAACTCTCGATCGAGACGATCTAAAGCCCAGGTTATAGTGCCGGCAGGAATAAATTTTGTAGCAACAACGCCGTGACCAATAATTTCATTAATGAAACGTATTTCAGTGTGTGGATGTATCATAAAAGCATTTAAAATTAGATAGCTTCAAAACTTCAATAAATTGCTTTCAGTGATATATGTCAATAAAAGCAAACTAATTTAAATACTTTTTTCATTTAAATTTCATAATTCTTTGTTATCAAAAGAATTTAAATATAATTATTAAAACACTTTAAAAACAGTGTTATACAGTATTTTTTTAATTAAAAGCGTTTATTAATAGTGAAATATTCAAAATTTTTAATCATATACTAAATGAGTATTATTAAAAATTAACCCTTAGTTAGAAAACTTTAGAATTTTTCTTCAGCATATTTAATTCTTCCGCCGCCGGCGATAATTTGAGTTTTCATTTCCTCAAATTTATGGTCATCTATAGCTCTCGTCGCATCTTCATATAAGGTAACCTTAAAACCTTCAGTCAGAGCATCTAATGCAGAATATGAAACACAATAGTCTGCTGCGAGTCCACAGAAATAAAGAGATGTAACTCCTTTGCCTTTTAAATAGCCAGAAAGACCTGTAGATTTTTTATGAGCATTGTCATAAAACCCACTATAACTATCAATTTTTGGATCTGTACCTTTTCTAAAAATAGCTTCTATTCGAGATACATTTAAATGGGGGTGAAAGTCTGCGCCACTAGTTGTTTGAATACAATGTACCGGCCATAAAACTTGTTGTATGCCATCTAGGTTTATCTGTTCAAATTCAGATTTACCGGTATGGTTTTCTGCAAAACTTGAATGATTATCTGGATGCCAATCTTGGGTTGCAATAACAAGATCAAATTTTTCTTGTAAACTATTAACAAGCGGAATTATTTGATCTCCTCCGGGGACAGCGAGTGAACCACCTGGCATAAAATCATTTTGCATATCAATAATTATCAGTGCTTTCATTCCGTTTTATATGAATTAGACTTTGGTTTATTTTAAAGGTCACATTTATCTTTTGTGTTCTGCGATGAGCTTATCACGTTCTTGTTTTAATCTATCGCTTATACCCACTTTATATATATGCGGATTATCAAAACGTTTGTATTCTTCCGGAAGTCCAGAGAGCTTTTCTTTACTGTAAGAAGCAATTTCTTGTATCGTTCTTATTTTATTAATACGCTTCCCATTTTCCATCACGGGTTTTAGCATCGGCTCTTGGTTAAGCGACTTTATAGTTAGATTTTTGAAAGGTTCTACAGGGTGATTCATACGCTCTACGTGATATTCATCTGCTGTAGCTATCGCATCTGCACCTATTAAAACTCCTTCACTATTTTTAATTCGATAAACCTGTTTTTTATAAGGTAGAGTTACTTTAGATATACTTTCTGAAATTTTTATGCGGGGTTTACCATTGGCGAAAGACAATTTATAGACTCCGTCAAGAGCTCCATCAGGTTTACCAATTACTAGGTTTGTGCCTACACCATATATATCTATAGGAGCTTTTTGGTTTTGTAAACTTTGAATAACATATTCGTCAAGCTGGTTTGAAGCAGCAATCTGTACATAAGTTAAATTTGCATCATCCAGCATGGCTCTTGATTTTTTGGATAAATAGGCAAGGTCGCCACTATCGAGACGTATGGCCAATAATTTTTGACCTCGGCTTTCCATTTCTTTGGCCACTTTAATGGCATTAGGAACACCACTTCTAAGCGTGTCATACGTATCTACTAATAATACACAATTAGAAGGTCTGTTTTCTGCAAAATCTCTAAATGCCGTGAGTTCATCATCATAACTTTGCACAAAAGCGTGTGCCATTGTACCACTAATCTTTATGTCAAAGTCTCTTCCTGTAATAACATTACTGCTGCCGTCAAACCCACCAATTATTGCTGCGCGAGAGGCATAATAACCACCTGGACCTTGTGCACGTCGCAAACCAAAATCAAGTAGAGTTTTATCTCCTGCAACTTGTCTAATTCTACTGGCTTTAGTAGCAATTAAAGTTTGAAAGTTGAGGGTATTCAATAATATAGTTTCTATTATTTGTGCCTCGATAAGATTTGCTTCTACCTGAAGAATAGGTGCTGTACCAAATACAATTTCTCCTTCAGACATTGATGTTATTTTTCCGCTAAAGCGAAAATCCTTTAGATAATTTAAAAATTCATCTTCAAAATCAAGTGTTTTCAAATATGCCAGATCCTCTTTAGAAAATCGCAATTCTTCTATAATTGTAAGGAGTTCTTCTAAACCTGCAAAAACAGCATATCCACCTTTGAACGGAAGTGTTCTAAAATAATAATCAAATGTTGCTTCTTGGTTTTGTTTTTTATTGAAATAAACCTGCGCCATACTTAATTGGTAGAGGTCTGTGTAGGTTGCGGTGTATTGAAACATAATAAGTATTTAGTATATGTGAATTTACTAATAAACGGATTAAAGCTTTGCGATTGAGGGTTAAAGAAACGTTAGAAAACAGTAGCTATAAAAAAAGCCACTCAAAACGAGTGGCTCTTAATATTTAAGTTAGGATTTAAGATCTAGCTTCTCAAATCTAAGATCTAACTTCCTATTTGATCATCTCATAGGAACGCTTAACAAAGTTAGTTAAAGCTTCTCCTTTTAGCAAACCTTGAGATAAACGAGCAAGGTCCATAGACTGAGTTATTAATCGTTCTTGTTTCTCTTTAGTTTTAGTTGCTAAAATCTCATTAACAAGATCACTGTTAGTGTTAACAATTACATTGTACATATCTGGCATGTTCCCCATACCAAACATTCCACCACCGCCACCAGTTGCCTGCATCTCTTTCATACGACGCATAAATTCTGGTTGAGTAATCATAAATGGTGCTGCACTACTATCTATAGCTTCTAATTTTACAGTATAGGATTTATCTGCAATTGTCTCTTCAAGAAGTGTTTTTAAACTTTCTTTTTCCTCATCAGAAAGTTTTGAGATTTGTTCTTCATCTTTTTTAATAAGACTTTCAACATTGTCTCCATCTACACGTACAAAGCTAATATTGTCTTTAGAAGTTTCTAGTTTTTGTAATAAGTGGGAAACGATAGGAGAGTCTAATAGAAGTACTTCATATCCTTTTGCTTTTGCAGCCTCAATATATTGATGTTGCGAATCTTTATTAGATGCATAAAGAACTATAAGCTTACCGTCTTTATCTGTCTGAGTGTCTTTAATTTTCTCTTGCAATTCTGCAAAAGTGTAATAGGTATTATCTACAGTAGGATATAGTGCAAAGGCATCTGCTTTTTCAAAGAATTTATCTTCGCTAAGCATACCATATTCAATTACTACTTTGATATCATTCCATTTCTTTTCAAAATCTGCACGATCTTCGTTGAAAAGTGATTTTAGTTTATCTGCAACCTTACGTGTAATATAACTTGATATCTTCTTAACAGCTCCATCTGCTTGTAAGTATGAGCGTGATACGTTAAGTGGAATATCTGGAGAATCAATCACACCACGTAACATCGTTAAAAATTCTGGTACAATTCCTTCTACATTATCTGTTACATAAACTTGGTTTTGATAAAGCTGAATTTTATCTTTTTGGATATTCATATCCTGTCCTAAACGCGGGAAATATAAAATACCGGTTAAGTTAAATGGGTAATCTACATTTAAGTGAATATGAAATAGAGGCTCCTCAAATTGCATAGGATATAACTCGCGGTAGAATGAGTTATAATCTTTCTCTTCAAGATCTGTAGGTTGCTTTGTCCAAGCCGGGTTTGGGTTGTTGATTATATTGTCAACAGTTTTAGTTTCTGCTTCAGCATCTTCTGGAGCGTCTTCAGGTAATGGAATTGCTTCTTCAGTTGTGCCAAATTTAATAGGCACAGGCATAAACTTGTTATACTTATTTAGCAACTGACTAATGCGATTTTCTTCTAAAAATTCTTCCGAATCCTCAGCAACGTGTAAAACGATTTCTGTACCACGTTCTGTTTTATCTGCTGGAGTAAGTGTAAATTCTGGAGAACCATCACATTCCCAACGTACAGCTGGCTCATCTTTAAAAGATTTAGTTATAATTTCTACTTTACGAGCAACCATAAATGCAGAATAAAAACCAAGTCCAAAATGACCTATAATACCACTATCTTTAGCCGAATCTTTATATTTATCTAAAAATTCTTCTGCTCCAGAAAATGCAACTTCATTAATGTATTTCTGAACTTCTTCTTCAGTCATACCAAGACCTTGGTCAATAATACGGATGGTTTTTTCCTCTTTATCGACTTTAACTTCGATTATAGGATTCCCATATTCTACACTAGCTTCACCTATATTAGTTAGGTGCTTTAATTTTAGCGTAGCATCAGTTGCATTTGAAACTAATTCTCTTAAAAAGATTTCATGGTCACTGTACAAGAATTTCTTGATTAGCGGAAAAATGTTCTCAACAGCAACATTAATTTTACCTGTAGACATAGTGTATGATTTTTTTAAAATAGCCGACTAATTTATCGGATTATTTATGTTTTAATTCGTGACCTAGTAATACTACCAGATTCTCTACCCTAAAGTCAAAAAAAGTACCAAATGTAGGGTTGTGACAAACTGACACAACTTTCAAAATTGCTGAAAGAACTTTAACTAAAGATTTTGTTTACTTTTTTTGATTAGGGGTTAAACAGTTTTAAATTTACATCAGTAAACCAATAAGATATGGCTACCACAAATAAAAAAAACACTATTAAACAAATTGCTCCCAGTCTCTCTAAAGAGTCAATTACGACAATGTATATGGAGTATGTTTTAGAAAATGGTCATCGACCATTTTCGGTATTTAAGTTTTGTAAAGACCATAATATCGAGGAAGGTGCTTTCTATAATTATTTTGGTTCTTTTCAGGGTATAAGAGAAAATATTTGGGTGAGTTTTTATGAAAATACGATTGCGGTATTACACAAGAATCCAGCCTACGCAACATACCCGAACAGGGAGAAAATGCTTTCATTTTTTTACACTTTTTTTGAGGTTTTAACTGCAAATCGTAGTTATGTGCTTTTTGCTTTGCAAGAGCAAAAGGATGCTTTAAAAAGTTTAGGTCAATTGAGAGATTTAAGATTGAAAGTGAGAGATTTTGCAGGTAACTTGATAGAGGAAGCTAACGAGGAAAAATCATCACGTCTTACTAAAAACCCGGTTTCGATATTTAGTGAGGGTGCTTGGTTGCAAACTTTATTCTTGATTAAATTTTGGATAGACGACAATTCTGCTCGTTTTGAAAAAACCGATGTAGCTATAGAAAAGTCAGTAAACGCAATTTTTGATGTGTTCAATACTACACCATTAGAAAGTATTCTTGATTTTGGGAAATTTATATTTAAAGAGAATTTTTCAAGATCCAATTAAGAACCTATGAAAACGATAGATTACATCCCAACTAATAAATTACAGCGTGCTTCACAGTTAGTTCGAACCGGCGTGAAAGTAGGGGGTAATTATGCAAAATACTACGGAAAGAAAGCATTTAATGGCGAATTAACTCGAGAAGAGTTAGATTCCGAAAATGCTGAAGATATATACGATGGCTTAAAAAGTTTAAAGGGTAGTGCGCTTAAAGTAGCACAAATGTTAAGTATGGAAAAAAACATATTGCCAAAGGCATATGTGGAGAAGTTCTCACTATCCCAATTTTCTGTACCACCATTGTCTGCACCCTTAGTGAGAAAAACGTTTAAAAAATATTTAGATAAATATCCGGAAGAGATATTTGATACATTCACAACTCAAAGTGTAAATGCTGCTAGTATCGGTCAGGTGCACAAGGCAACATTAGATGGGAAAAATCTTGCTGTGAAAATACAATACCCGGGAGTTGCAGATAGTATTAGTAGTGATTTGGCTCTAGTGAAGCCTATTGCTAGCCGGATGTTTAATCTAAAAGGTAAGGACAAAGAAAAGTATTTTCAGGAAGTCGAAGACAAGCTCTTAGAAGAGACAGACTATATTTTAGAAGTAAGTCAAAGTATGTCGATTACTGAAAAATGTAGTGTAATTCCGAACTTAAAATTTCCTAATTATTATCCAGATTTATCAAGTGAACGAATCATCACAATGGACTGGATGACTGGAGAGCATTTAAGTGAATTTACAGCTTATAATCAAGATCAAGTTGCTGCAGATAAAATAGGGCAGGCCCTATGGGATTTTTATATGTATCAAATGCATCATTTAAAAGCAGTACATGCAGATCCTCATCCAGGTAATTTCTTAGTAGATTCAGAGAATAATTTAATCGCAATCGATTTTGGTTGCATTAAAAAAGTTCCTGAAGAATTCTACACTCCCTATTTTGAATTAGCTAAACCTGAAAATATCAATAACCCAGATATTTTTAGAAATAAAATGTTTGAGTTAGAGATTCTGAGAGCAGATGATTCTGATGAAGAGCTTAAATTCTTTTCAGAGTTGTTTCACGAGATGCTTAGTTTACTTACTAAGCCATTTCATCACGAAAGCTTTGATTTTAGCGATGAGTCATTTTTTGCCCATATTGCAGATCTAAGTGATAAGTATTCTAAGGATACCCAGTTGCGCAAAATGAATGGGAATAGGGGAAGCAAGCATTTTTTATATATAAACAGAACCTTTTTTGGTTTGTATAATTTAATGCACGATCTAGGTGCAAAAATTACAGTAAATAATTACACAAAATATTTGAATTAATAATTGGTTAGTAAGATTATTGGTTAGGTTGTTTTGAGAGGCGCACTTTTTGGTTGGAGGGCGCCTCTCGCTTTTAATAAGGTAATGAAATTAAGAATAAAAAAAAGCGCCCTCGGGCGCTTTTTTTTCTATTAGTTACTAAATTCTAATTCTATAGTTAATGAAGAAACTTTTCAATTGCTAGTGCAACTGCGTTCTCTTTATTAGAAAAATCACTTACATAGTCTGCAGCTTCTTTCACTTCTTGTGTAGCATTTGCAACAGCAATTCCGAAGCCTACATTTTTAATCATTGTAATATCATTATAATTATCGCCAAATGCAATCACATCTTCCATTTTTAGATTATAGGTGTCTCTAATGAGCTGTTCGAGCGCAGTGCTTTTATCTATATTTTTTGCACTTATTTCAAGATACGTATCCTTAGATCTGTAGAAGTGTGCTTCACTTCCATGCTCTTTCTCCAGCACCTTAATTAAATCGTCTAAAGCCTCAGGATCACCCATACACATAATTTTATGAGGTTGTTCATTAACTGCCTCTAATATGGCAATATGATCCTCTAATGGTATTAGAACGGGTTCTACGCGAGTAGTTCTTATTTCGCGTGTGGTCCAGTAATCTTCTTGAGCAGTTCTCCAGGTATCTGTGCAATATGTGCTAATGTTGTAATCAAAATTCTTTTGATGTTGGATTACCGTATCTAGAAAGGCAAGTGAGACCGTGTGACTATGCAAAGTTGATCCTCTGCTGTCAAGGACTAGCCCGCCGTTGTAGCAAATTAACGGACTCCCGTGTGCACCTATTTTCTCTTGCACATAATACATCGCAGAAGGCATCCGTGAAGATGCCAGTATTATCGGAAAATCTTTAGGTAGCTTTGCAAATGCCGATGCTGTTTCGGGAGCAATATCACGATCTGTATTGAGTATTGTTCCATCGATATCAGAACAAAGAAGTTTTAGTTTTCTTTCCATTATTCAAAGATAACACAAGCATTTTTCAATAAAGAATAACCGCTTTATTTCCTTTTAATAAATGCGGAAACTATTGCAGTTATAACAAATCCAAATGTTAAACTACTTACCACAGATTGAATTAAGTATCTTTTTAAATTAAATAACTCTTTAGCTTCTTCGGGACTTGCTATGCCACTAGAAACTGCATATTCTATTACATTTTTAAAATAATACGGACTAATAACTTCACTAATGATAATCTGAGCGGGAATGGCTAGAATTGCAATGAATACAGTTAAAATTAATCCCGATATGAAAGCTTGTTTATAGATGATTATTCCTCCGTAGAAATTATTTCTTTTGTCTATTAAAGCGATAAAATAAATGGCAATAGCCGGTAAATAAAAGAATAGAGTGTAGAGATGATGCTCGTTAATTTTCTCATCGTGCCAGCCTAAAAAGCGCTCAACACACATCCAAACCAACAAAAATATAGTGTAGATAAAAGCCCATTTCAGTTCTAGACGTGGAAATGTCATAACTCAAGTATTAAAGCAATTATGAAGATACTATAAAAAATTAATTATAGAAATATTCTGTGCTTAGGAGAAGTATGTGTAAATAAAAGGGTAGGTGTGGCTGGTGGTTTGTAAGCGAGAATTAGTTATATTCTTTTACTTTTTTCTTCGCTTGATCTTTCTTTTTCACATCATAACCCAAGTTGCGTAATGAGTTTTCCCAGTCTAGTTTAGTATGAGGAACTCGGCTTCTTGTATTTTTAATATATTTAATACGCTGCAAAATGCTTTGAATAAAAAGACAGTCAGATTTTGTTAAATCTTCGGTATCTTTCATTAAAATCACTAGAAGTTTGTTCGATTGATCCATAGATGGAGCATCGTCATAATTAGCTACGGTTAATGGTGCAATGTCGGTGCGCAACCAGGCACGTAACTCAACGGCTTTCATATTAGTAGCCTCTTTTAATTCTTGATGTAAGCGATTTTTACTGTACAATTTATAAAGTAGTTAGGGTATAAAAATAAGGGTATTGGATGTCTCTTTGTTGGCTGCAATATTAAGTTTGTGTGAAGAATATTTCGGAGTGATTTCACGAATGTTATTAACAAAAAACACCCGTTATTAACGGGTGTTTTTAAAGAATTTTAGGATGTTTTCTTATTCATCTACAAGAACCCAATCTCCATTATCTAGTAATGGAATTGCTTGTTTAAATTTCATCGATTTGTTCTCGCCATTCATAACGTGCTTGATAGTAACTTTATCATTACGACCTATTTTAGGACGTTCACGAGTAATAGTTTCAGTTACTTGTTGACGTTGAGGTTGCGTGTTGCCGGCAGATCTGTTTTGTGAAGCGCGCTCATCAAGATTAGGAATTTCTTCTTTGCTTGTTTGCACTTTTTCAGCTTGCTTCACTTGTCGAGCTTCTCTAATCTGGCTTTCTTGTTGTACAGGTAATTCTCCTTTAAATAGGAAAGAAATTACATCTTTATTAACCTGGTCAATCATTTGCTTAAACAATTCAAAAGCTTCAAACTTATAAATTAATAAAGGATCTTTTTGCTCGTGAACAGCTAATTGAACGCTTTGTTTAAGCTCATCCATTTTACGTAAATGAGTTTTCCAGGCGTCATCAATTATTGCTAATGTTATATTCTTTTCAAAATCTGTAATTAACTGTTTCCCTTTAGACTCATAAGCTTCTTTAAGGTTTGTTACAACCTTAAGTTCTTTGATACCGTCAGAAAAAGGAACAACAATACGCTCATAATTACTATCTGGATTCTCATAAACATTACTTATGATAGGGAAGGCAACTGCTGCGTTGCGCTCCATTTTTTCTCTGTAATGTACAAGAGCAGCATCATAAACTTTTAAAGCTAGTTGTTTAGCTGAAGTTGACTCAAATTCCTTTTGATCAACCGGACTACTCATTGAGAAGAAACGAATTAATTCAAATTCGAAATTCTTATAATCCTGAGCCGCTTTATTTGTTTCAGCAATTATTTCAGAAGTATCATAAATCATATTTGCGATATCTACTCGCAGACGTTCTCCAAACAAGGCATGATAGCGACGTTTGTAAATTACTTCACGCTGTGCATTCATCACATCATCATACTCTAGTAATCGCTTACGTACCCCAAAGTTATTTTCTTCTACTTTCTTTTGAGCGCGTTCTATAGATTTAGAAATCATTCCGTGTTGAATAACTTCTCCTTCTTTAAGACCCATACGGTCCATCATTTTCGCGATACGTTCTGAACCAAAAAGGCGCATTAAGTTATCTTCTAAAGAAACATAGAATTGCGAACTACCTGGATCACCTTGACGACCGGCACGACCACGTAACTGGCGGTCAACACGTCTTGAATCGTGACGTTCTGTACCTATGATAGCGAGACCACCGGCATCTTTTACAGCTTTGCTAAGTTTAATATCTGTACCACGACCTGCCATATTGGTAGCAATAGTTACTTGACCAGAGTTACCTGCATCTGCTACAATATCTGCTTCTTTCTTATGTAACTTCGCGTTTAATACATTGTGAGGAACTTTTCTTAACGAAAGCATTTTACCTAACAATTCTGAGATTTCTACCGAAGTGGTACCTATAAGTACAGGTCTTCCCGCATCTACAAGATTTTGTACTTCGTCTATAACAGCATTATATTTCTCGCGTTTAGTTTTATAAACTTTATCATCACGATCATCTCGTGCGATTGGGCGATTTGTAGGGATTTCTACAACATCTAACTTGTAAATTTCCCAAAGTTCACCTGCTTCTGTAACAGCTGTACCAGTCATCCCTGAAAGTTTGCGGTACATTCTAAAATAATTCTGAAGCGTTACGGTTGCAAAAGTTTGAGTAGCGTCTTCAATTTTTACATTTTCTTTTGCTTCGATAGCTTGATGTAAGCCATCGCTGTAACGACGCCCATCCATAATACGACCAGTTTGCTCATCAACAATTTTTACCTTGTTGTCCATTACCACGTATTCAGTGTCCTTTTCAAATAAGGTATAAGCTTTAAGCAATTGATTCATCGTATGAATACGCTCACTCTTAATGCTAAATTCTCTAAAAAGTTCTTCTTTCTTTTCAGCTTCTTCTTCAGAAGTTAAGTTAGCGCTCTCGATCTTATTAATTTCTACGCCCATTTCTGGCATGATGAAGAAATTAGGATCGTCTTTACCAGAAAGATGCTCTATACCTTTATCGGTAAGTTCTATCTGATTGTTTTTTTCATCTATTGTAAAATATAGGTCAGAGTCAATCACATGCATTTCGCGATTGTTATCCTGCATATATTGATTTTCAGTTTTTTGTAGCAGTAAGCGAATTCCCTCTTCACTAAGGAATTTAATTAGCGCTTTGTTTTTAGGTAAACCTCTGTAAACGCGTAGTAATAATATAGCTCCTTCTTTTGTGTCGCCGGAAGCTATTAATTTTTTGGCTTCTGAAAGAGTACCTGTTAATTGCTGGCGTTGCAAATTAACTAAGCTATCAATTTTAGGTTTTAAAGCATCAAATTCGTGCTGATCCCCTTTAGGAACCGGCCCAGAAATAATTAATGGGGTACGGGCATCATCTACAAGTACCGAGTCAACCTCATCAACAATTGCATAATTAGGAGCGCGTTGTACCAGATCGTTTGGCGCGTGAGCCATATTATCTCTTAGGTAGTCAAAACCAAATTCATTATTTGTACCGTAAGTTATATCTGCTGCGTATGCTTTGCGACGCGCTGCTGAGTTAGGCTTATGAAAATCTATACAATCAAGGGTAAGACCGTGAAAATTAAACAAAGGTGCCATCCAGGCACTATCCCTTTTAGCTAAGTAATCATTTACTGTTACTAAGTGAACCCCTTTTCCGGTAAGCGCATTTAAATAAACCGGAAGAGTAGCCACCAGTGTTTTACCCTCACCTGTTTGCATCTCAGCAATTTTACCTTGGTGCATTGCCACACCACCTATGAGCTGTACATCGTAATGTATCATGTCCCACGTAATTGCTTTACCAGCTGCATCCCAGCTATTAGCCCAGACTGCGTGATCACCATCTAAGGTGACATAATCTTTTTCTGCACTCAATTCGCGATCAAATGCGTTTGCGGTAACTTTAATAGACGTGTTGTGGTAAAAACGTTTAGCAGTTTCTTTGACAACGCCAAAAGCTTCTGGTAAAATATCATTAAGTACCTGCTCGCTTATAGTGTAGGCGTCATCCTTTAGCTTATCTATTTCTGAGTAGATCTCTTCTTTGCGATCTATATCCTCAGTCTCATCTGCTTCTGATTGTAATTTAAGTTGAGCAGCATTATTATCTGCAAGAGCGTTAGCAATTTTAGCTTTAAACTCAGTAGTTTTTTGCCTCAATTCATCGTGAGAAAGTTTCTCGAGTTGAGATTCGAAGCTTTTTATTTTTTCAACAATAGGTTGTATAGAGGCGACATCTTGTTTTGACTTGTCTCCTACAAATACCTTTAATACTTTATCTAATAAGCCCATAATTTGGTAAATAGTTTATTATCAATAGATTGCTTAAGTTGCGCTTGAGGCGTGGCTATTAATAAATTAATCTTCCGATAAACGCAACGCTATGTTACGACAATTTGCTTTCTCAAGCAGTTCAAATTTAAGCAAAAAAAAAGCCTCAATGCGAGACTTTTTATGTGTTTACGTGATGTAAAATTTAGTATTCATCCTCATTCCAGAGGTAGTCGTCGTCAGACGGGTAGTCTGGCCATATCTCGTCAATAGAATCATAAGAATCACCTTCATCTTCCATAGATTGTAAATTTTCTACAACCTCAAGTGGCGCTCCCGTTCTAATTGCATAATCAATCAATTCATCTTTGGTAGCCGGCCAAGGTGCATCGCTTAGGTGAGAGGCTAGTTCTAATGTCCAGTACATAGTTAACGTATTTAATTTTTTGCAAAAATAAATTTATTAGCGTAATAACCAAGGAAAATATCAATTAATTCAATATTATTTTTAAGAACGTATGTAATCTGTTAAGATAACGGTACTTATGACTTAAAATGAATACTAAAAAGCTATTTTTCAGGTATCCACTTAATCTCTTTTGCTTGTAGCTGATTTGACAAGAAACGTGCCATTACAAAGAGATAGTCAGAAAGACGGTTTAAATATTTTAAGGCATTATCTTCAAACGGAACTTCTTGATAAAGAGCAGTTGCCAGTCGTTCTGCTCTACGACATACACTGCGCGCTATGTGACAGAATGACACTGTTTGATGCCCTCCTGGAAGTACAAAGTGAGTCATAGGAGGTAGTTGTTCATCCATAATATCCATTTCGGTTTCCAGAAGTGCGATATCAAGATCATTTATACGTTTAATATCTAATCGTTCTTTACCATTTTTTAAGATTGCCCTTTCAGGGTCAGTCGCGAGAATTGCGCCTATGACAAATAGTTTTTCCTGAATGGTAATGAGTTGTTTTTTACTATTTAAATCTATTTCTTGATCGCGTAGTAAACCTATATGTGAATTAAGTTCGTCAAGTGTACCGTAACTTTCAATGCGAATGTCGTGTTTAGAAACACGCGTTCCTCCAAAGAGTGCTGTAGTACCTTTATCTCCGGTTTTTGTATAAATTTTCAAGATATTGAATTTTTAATTTGAGGAATTATTTCCCTGATCGCGCTGGTTTTTTCTTTCAAAGTAGTCCGCTCTAAAACTGCGTCGTTTTCGATCCCTCATTTTACTTTGATTACGCTTATTATTTTTCATTACCGCAAGAAATAATAAGGCAAGGACAACGACAATGAGTATTGTCTGTAAATTTTCAGGTATAAAATCTAGCATACTTTAAATTTAAGATAAACTATAAGTTTTCCGCGTAAGCGCTATCAAAAATTACTCCATCGCATGCTTAGCATAACCACGCCACTTCTCGATGCAGTCTACCATATCTTGTGGAATATCACTGTTAAAGCTCATCCATTCATCGGTTTTAGGGTGCACAAAACCTAATGTTTTAGCGTGTAACGCTTGTCTAGGCAATATTTTAAAACAATTGTCTACAAACTGCTTGTACTTTGTAAAGGTGGTACCTTTTAAAATAGCATCTCCTCCATAGCGCTCATCGTTAAATAGGGTGTGTCCTATGTATTTTAAATGCACGCGTATTTGATGGGTACGACCGGTTTCTAACTTACACGAAATCTTAGTTACATAACCCAGACGTTCTAGGACTTTATAATGCGTTACAGCTTCTTTGCCCTGATCACCATCCGGAAAAACTGTATTCTGCATACGATTTTTAGGGTGTCTGCCTATATGACCTTCAACAGTACCTTCTTCTTCTTCGACATTTCCCCAAACGATTGCTACATATTCGCGCTCGCTACTTTTATCAAAAAATTGTTTGGCAAGGTGAGTCATTGCAGCTTCGGTTTTTGCAACCACCAACAGGCCACTTGTATCTTTATCAATTCTATGTACAAGTCCCGGTCTGCCGCTACTGTTTTCGGGTAAATTTTCGAAATGATAGATTAGAGCATTTATTAATGTACCGCTGTAATTACCATGTCCCGGATGAACGACCATGCCAGCAGGTTTATTTACCACTAGCAGTGTGTCATCTTCATAAACTATATCTAACGGAATATTTTCTGGAGTAAGTAAAAACTCATACGGCGGATGCTCAAACATTACGCGAACGACATCACCTGCTTTTACTTTATAATTTTGTTTTACAACTGCACCATTAACTTGAATATTTCCATTTTTAGCTGCAGTTTGAATTTTATTACGCGTTGCTTTTTCAATAAAATTCATTAAAAACTTATCTACACGCAGCGGTTCTTGACCTTTTCCTGCGGTAAAATTATAATGTTCAAAAAGCTCATCTTCTTGTTCGTCTGGTCCTTCTGTATTAAAATCCTGCATCTTCTAATTCTTCATCTTCGTTAATAGAATCATCTATATCTACTGAATCTTCAGTAGCATTATTGTAATAGTTATCTTTTCCATTGCCTACAACAAGATCTATAACAGACATTTTTCGCAATCTGTCACCTTCTTTTAAGGTAGTCCCGTTGTGTCTTAATTCTAAAACTTCATCTTCAGAAATGTGATCGCGCAGGTCTATTCTCCCTACTTTGAATCCTAAAGCTAGTAGTGTAGGTTCTACCTGGCGCTGTGTTCTTCCTACAAGTGCAGGAATTGCAATCTCGCGGTATCCTGAAGGATTTAAAACGAGATAAATTTTTCTATTTTCCTTTACAAATTTCCCTGCTGCAGGATTTTGCTCTATGACAGAGTACGTAGGGTAATCTGGATTATAATTAGAAGAATCAATCACAATGTAATTTAAATTAGCATTGTCAAGTTCTTGCTTTACTAAGCTTAACGACATTTTACTAAGATCGGGAACTGCAATGCGCTCATCATGATTTGTAGAAGAGCTAAGCCAAAACATAAAGGCAAATCCTAAAATAACCAATACAATTAAGGCTAGAAGTAGCTGCATTAAAAATGCTTTACTAAATATAAATTTTATTAGTCCCATACACATGCGATTTTGCGGCTACAAACTTAGTTTAAAATTGGGTGACCCTCAATTGCAATCATTTTTTTTGCCTATTTATTCTAAAAATAGCGTTCTTTGAACCCGATTTATTATCAAGAAACGCAAAGAGTTATTATTTACTATGTCAAAAAAAAATATAGCGGTTATAATGGGTGGTTTTTCTAGCGAGGTAGCGATATCGATGCTTAGCGGAAATACAGTTTGTAAACATCTTGACACTTCAAAGTATACAGTTTATCCTATTTCTATAATAAAGGAAGGTTGGTTTTGCAGCCATTCTGATCACAAACCATTTCCGGTAGATAAAAGTGACTTTTCTATTACTATAGACGGTACAAAGATAAAATTTGACTGTGTGTTTAATACAATTCACGGAACTCCCGGAGAAGATGGCATATTTCAAGCCTATTTAGAGTTGCTGGGTATTCCTCAAACAGCTTGTGATTATTATGAAGCAGCCCTTACGTTTAATAAGCGTGATTGTATAAGTGTACTTAGTGCGTATGGTATTAAAACGGCGACAAATTATTTTTTAAATAAAGGAGATGTTATAAATACTTCAGAAATTGTTGCGAAGGTAGGTTTACCGTGTTTCGTAAAAGCCAATAAAGCAGGTAGCAGTTTTGGGGTGTCTAAAGTATATGAAGAAGACGCGCTCGAAGCGGCCATTGCAATTTCGTTTAAAGAGGATGACGAAATTATAATCGAATCGTTTTTAGAGGGTACAGAAGTTTCTGTAGGTGTAATTAATTACCACGGAGAAATACAAGCGTTACCAGTCACCGAGATTGTAAGCGACAATGACTTCTTTGATTATGAAGCAAAATATGCTGGTAAATCACAAGAAATCACTCCTGCACGCATCAGCGATGAGCAAACAAGCGCAGTACAGCGAGAAGCAGAAAAGGTTTTTAAAGTTTTAAAACTAAAAGGCCTTACACGTGCAGAATTTATTTTTCATAATGGGGAGCCTCATTTTCTAGAAGTAAATACAACTCCGGGTTTGAGTCCTGCTAGTATAATTCCACAGCAGGCAAAAGTAGCAGGCATCAGTCTGGCAGATTTATTTGATAATGTAATCGAGCAAGCGCTTAACCAATAGATGTTTTATAAAAGTGTTAATTTGCTTTCAGTTGAAAGCTTAATTGATTCAATACATATTCCTCATACATTTTGTACTTTTAATTTCAATCGATATAACGTCTATGAAACGCGCAGTTTTTCCAGGATCTTTTGATCCACTTACCTTAGGTCACTACGATATTATTGAGCGTGGGTTAAAACTCTTTGACGAGATTATTTTAGCTATAGGTGTAAATGCAGATAAAAAGTATATGTTCACCTTAGAACAGCGAGAAACTTTTTTGAAAGAATCATTTAAAGACGAGCCAAAAATTAAGGTAATGACCTACAAAGGACTTACGGTTGATTTTTGTAATGAAACAGATAGTGCTTTTATATTGCGTGGACTCAGAAACCCTGGGGATTTTGAATTTGAAAAGGCAATTGCACATACAAATAGAAAACTTTCTCAAATTGAAACCGTATTCCTGCTTACATCATCTGGAAAAAGTTATATTTCCTCATCAATAGTGCGAGACGTTATACGTAACGGAGGTGACTACACGGGGTTAGTACCAGACGCTGTCCGCATTTAAATCTTTGCAACTTTTTGATAGCGAATAGGTCTTTAATTAACAGATCTATTTTATGCTGAGAAAAATTCTAGTTGTCATTATTCTTTTTAGTGTTTTTAAGGGCTATTCTCAAAAAACTACGGGTAAGGTGTATGCAGATAACAAACCTATGGAAGGTGTGTTGATAATTAATACTACTCAAAATAGCATGGCTTCAACAAATGCTAAAGGAGATTTTAATTTTGCTGCAAATATTGGTGACTCTTTGGTTTTTAGCGCATCCTTTTTTAAAACTCAAATAATTCGTGTACAAGAGTATCATTTAAATGAGGTTTGGGTTGTAGAATTATTAGAAAATAGAAACGAACTTGATGAGGTGCTTTTAACGGGTATGTCTAAGGCGAAGGAGTTTAGTGTTGCCGAGTACAGCAAAAACTTCAATAACTGGCTTCAAAAAGATATTAGTGATAACCCCTACGCTTATAGTCCGCAATCTTCTGGGGGCGGAATCGATGTTATTGCTTTAGGCAAAATGATACTTAAGGGTATTAATAATCAAAAGAGAAATGATAATCAGGCAGCCAAGCGTTTTAGAATTTTAGGTCTTGAAGAATTAATTGTTTTCTTTAAGAAAGATGATTTTTTTAATGAAGATTTGCTTCGGAATCAATTAGCCGTTTCTAAAAAAGAGGAGCCTACATTTTTTGACTATTGTCAAAGTCAGCAGATAGATTCCAGATTATTAGATAAAAAAAATCAAATTCGGTTTTTAGATTTTTTATTGAAGAGAAGCGATGAATTCCATGATCTAGCAATTACCGAAAACTAACACATTTAATCTCTAGTTTTATATATGAATTATAAAGTACTTCTATTTCTGGGGATATTTATATTGACCTTCTCAGGCTATTCACAAAATACTAGCGGTAAAGTTTACGCTGGAGATAAAAGAGTACCGGGAGTACTGGTAGAAAATCGTACTCAAAATAGGAGTATGGTAACTACAGATGAAGGCGATTTTAGTATTGCTGCAAGAATCAATGACTCTTTGATTTTTAGCGCTCCCTTTATGGAAACTCAAATTTTTATCATAGAACCTTTTCAGCTAGAAAAGCGTTGGGTAGTAGAGCTTAATGAAAACTTAAATGAATTGGATGAGGTGCGTCTTACGGAAGCCCCAAAGGAGAAAAAATTTAGTCAGGAAGAATATACCGCCGAAGTTAATACCCTAATTCAAAATGACATCAAGCAAAATCCTCAAAAATACAGACCTCAATATACCAGTAATGGGGTAGATTTTATAATGCTGGCTAAGCGTTTTATGGGGTTATTCAAAAAAGATCCGTCAAAGCAACAAATGGAATATGCACCTATTACGTATGAGCAGTATCAAGAGTTATTTACTACTAGTGATTATTTTGATCAGCAATTTTTAACCCGTCAATTAGAGATCGAACCTTACTATCAAAATTTATTTTTTGAGTACTGTGATGCTATGCAATTAAAGGGAGAACTTTTACTACCCGAACATCAGCTAGATTTACTAGACGCCTTGATGAAACTAAGTGCAAATTTTAAAGCTGAGCTTGAAAACTTTAATAAGGAGTCAGAAGGCGGCTAGTAAGCAGCTGTTTATGTTTTAAAAGATATTCAAATTAAGTCCAATATAGAAGCTTACCGGATCTCCGGGATAATAATAACGAGGTGCAGCACCACCAAATCCCGTTGCATTAGGTAAAACCTGAGCGGCATAATTGGTGTCAAAAACATTATTTACACCACTATAAAGCGTAGTAGTAAATTTTTGAGCTATTTTAAACTCGTAATCAGCCCGCAGATTTACAATATTATAACTGTCACTGTAAATGCTGTTTGCATCATCTAGTGGGATTTCTCCAGTATGTCTATAGTTTACATTAAAGCGTAAACCCGAATCGTGAATTAAATCCAAACCAAGATTAAATACTTTGTCTGCCACTCCGGTAAGGTCATTCCCCGCAAAATCAATATCATTATCGGTAAAATCTTCAAATGAATAATCGTTAATAGTAAGTGAAGCGTAAGGATTAATTAATAGCGAATTAAACGTAAGATCTTTATAATTCATCAAAACTTCTATTCCATTATGAGAAGTTTTTCCAGCATTTCTACCTACAAACTGATCATTATCTACACGTTCTGCAACTAGTAAATCTGAAACTTGAACCGTATAAAAGGCTAGTTCGGTGTATAGCTTTTTATCAAGCCATTGTGCTTTTAAACCCAGTTCATAATTGTATCCGGTTTCTGGTTTAATTTCAGGATTAATGGCTCCTTCAGGAGTAAATGTTTCTGCAACTGTAGGTAGTGAAAAACCACGACTCACTGTGGCATATAAGAATTTATCATTCACTAGTTCGTAGGTTAATCCTGCCTGAGGTAAAAACAAACGCGGATACGTGTACACTCCAGAATTATCTATTTCTGATTCGTTTAAATAATCATCAAGTACGTATCTGCTATGGTTATAATTAAGCCCAATTTCAGCTTGTAAACGCGTTGATATTTTAAGATTTGCCTGAGCAAATAAATTGAGATATTTGCGATCTTGTTCCTGATTACTAAAAAGATCTCCCTGTAAACTGCCGTTGCCATTAGTATCTTCATATAGGTTTTGATACAGTTTTGCTTTATAATGCTCATCAAAATATTCAACACCAATATTGCTGTTTATGGGAATATTTAAAACTGAAAAGGAAGAAGCTAGATTACTACGTAGTCCAAAAGCAACTGAGTTTTCGTCCAAAATATCAAACGGTCTAGGCTCATAGCCATCTCTAAAATTTGTAAATATGCTGGTTGTCCAGGAATTTGATTCATTTAAATTCCAATTATAAGAAAGCCCAGCTAACCCTTTATCGTAAGATTCATACCCCTGTGACTGAGCCCAGGTGAAAGCTGCTTTCTCAGGATTGTTTTTGAAATCATCTTCGTTTATGGAGCTCGGTATAAAAGCTTTTAAGCGCGTATAATTACCAAAAAAAGTAAGAGCACTTACTGCATTAATTTGAGTCTTGGAATAAGCGGTATACGTGTTGCGATTGTAATTGCTATTAGCTCTATATCCATTTTTTTCAAGATGATTATAGCTAAAAAAGCCGGCTGTGTTTTCTGAAGCAAGCATAGCTGTAGCACCACCTTTAAAAAGACCAAATGAGCCACCTAGGCTATTTAATCTTACAGAAGTACTTTGTGGTTTAGGTTTTATAACCGAAATATTAATCGCGCCACCTAAACCGGCTCCATAACTACTACTTGCCGGACCTTTAATTATTTCAAGGCGGTCTATCAAGTTGAGGTCTATATCTTCAAGTGTGGTTTCACCTTCACCGGTGGTTAGGGGAATACCTTCAATATAAGCTTTAACTCGATTAGTAGAATATTGACTGCGAGCTCCCAGACCTCTTATGCTAATACGACTCGTATTGAGTGCGCCTTGCTGCATTTGTATTCCAGGATTTTTGTTTATTTCGTTTGCGATAGAAAGTTGATCGCCACGCTGTAAGTCTTCAGAACTGATTACGTTTACCGAAGCAGGTATGCGTTGCAATTCATTTTGAATAGGAGTAGAAGTTATATAAACTTCGCCTAGTGCGTTACGGGTCAAAACAGAATCTGCTGTTGCCTTCACTTGTGCCTGAGCAAAAGTTGAAAGTAACAGCAGAAAAAGAATAGCTATGTTATTCATAGATTATTTTGCAGAGATCTTCCAGATAATGCCACTATCATCATCATTTACTAATAATGATCCGTCAGGGCCTACAGTTGTTCCTACTGGTCTACCGTAAACTTCATTTTCTCCATCATTAGCAATAAATCCAGTTAAGAAATCTTCTGCAGGTTGTGGTTTACCATTTTTAAAAGGTATGAAAACCACCTTGTAACCTGAGAAAGGAACACGATTCCAAGAGCCGTGCTGACCTACAAATGCTCCATTCTTATATTTTGCAGGAAACTTGTCTGCCTTATAAAAAGTAAAGCCCAATGAAGCAGTATGAGATCCTAACGGTACATCTGGCATAATAGCTTTATCAACTAAATCCTGGTGTGGATCATCTGCCCAACGCGGGTCTTTAATTTGGCCGTAATAACTGTAAGGCCATCCATACCAACCTCCTTTTTGAACGCTAGTTGCGTAATCTGGTACTAAGTTATTTCCTAATTCATCACGCTCATTAACAGCTGTCCATAAATCTCCGGTTTCTGGATTCCAGTCCATTCCTACAGGATTTCTAAGACCTGATGCATAAACAACTTCACCACTACCATCTGGATTTACTTCTAGTATTGTTGCGCGACGTTCTTCTTTTTCCATTCCTTGTTCACCTACATTACTAGCAGATCCTACAGAAATATAAATTTTATCTTTAGCACTGTTGGTAATAATATTACGAGTCCAGTGATTATTATAACCACTAGCAGAAAGAGGGACAATTTTTTCTCCTTCACCTTCTAATTTGGTCTGGCCTTCTTTGTATGGGTATCGGTACAAACCATCTGTATTGGCGATATAGAAATAATTGTTTAAAACAAGCATTCCGAAGTTTTGATTTAAACCATCTTTAAAGATAAAACGTTCATCTACTTCACCATCATTGTTACTATCTCTAAGAAGTGTAATGCGATTAGCGCTATTTTTTGTGTTTGCTTCAGCAACAAAAATATCATTATTAGGAGCTACATACGTCCATCGAGGATGTTCTAAAGAGTCTGCAAAACGAGTTACAACAAAACCTTCTGGAGCAATAGGTGTTTTCCCATTTTCCCATCCTACAACTTTACTCTCTTTTACTTGAGATTCAGATGAAAAAGGAGCTACAAGATCTAGCGGACCTACAGCAGTTTGTACTGTAGTAATTCCATTGTCTGCTAGTTCTTCTTTCTCAGCATCAGAAACAGATTTTTCATTTTTACATGCCGAAAGCATCAATAAACTAACTGCGGCGTAGAGATATGTTTTCATAAATTTAATTTTTTACGAAAATAATATATAAGAATTTTGCATTGACTTTATATCAGCGCATTAGTATAAATTTAACGGGAGTGTAAATACAGGTTACGAACTATTTATAATTATTAGAAATCTTATGGATAAGCTCGATATTTTCTAATTTGATAAAGTTTTAGGCTTAATTATAAGAATCAAATCAATTTTATATAGCAGCAGTTTTAAACTGAAACTTCCATAAAATGTTTCTCTTATTTTATATAAACTATTATTTAAAGGTCTAGACTACTCTTCTCTTATAAAAGGTTAATTTTGCAGCTTGAATGTATAAAAATTAACCCCTTTCGTTACAGTCATTTTCGGTTTTTCTAAGTATTAATCGCTCTTTAAATTATTCTTTAAGCATCGTAGAATGCCACTTGAATTGAAAATAGCGATACTATAATTACCGAATGCAACCTTATATATTTTATGAGAAAAGTATTTAACCTCTTCGACTTAACACAAAAAGTAAATTACAAAACCGAAATTCTTGCAGGACTTACCGTTGCAATGACAATGATTCCAGAATCATTGTCATTTGCCATTTTAGCTGGTTTTCCTCCTTTAATGGGATTGTATGCTTCTTTTATAGCAGGATTAATAACAGCAATATTTGGAGGAAGACCCGGTATGATTTCTGGTGGGGCAGGAGCCACAGTGATTACTTTAATTGCTTTAATGAATTCTAATGGTCTAGAATATGTTCTGGCCGCAGTAGCTTTAGCCGGAGTGATTCAAATCTTGATAGGTCTGTTTAAACTGGGTAAATTTATTAGGCTGGTACCACATCCTGTAATGTTTGGATTTGTGAATGGTCTCGCTATTGTGATTTTTATGTCACAAATTAAACAGTTTAAGACTATTGTTAATGGAGAGATTGCCTGGTTAACCGGTACACCTTTATTAATAATGGCTGGTCTTGTTGCTCTCACTATTGCTATAGTTGTTTTTTTACCAAAATTCACCAAAGCAGTACCTTCTTCATTAGTAGCTATAATTGTTGTATTTGTACTGGTTTATTTCTTAGGAATAGATACTAAAACGGTTAAAGATATTGCATCGGTGAGTGGTGGTTTCCCTCCATTTCATATTCCAAATATTCCCATAAGTTTTGAAACATTGAAAATTATTGCGCCCTATTCTATGGTGATGGCTGCAGTAGGTCTTACAGAAGGTTTACTTACCTTAAATCTTGTCGACGAGATTACTGAAACAAAAGGTAATGGCAATAGAGAGTGTATTGCTCAGGGAAGTTCTAATATGCTTAATGGCTTTTTCTTCGGGATGGGAGGATGCCCGATGATTGCACAAACGCTTGTAAACTTATCAGCAGGTTCAAGAGCACGTCTTTCTGGAATAATCGCTGCCCTAACTATATTAATGATCGTTTTATTTGGTGCTCCTATAATCGAGCAGGTACCTATGGCGGCTTTAGTAGGAGTTATGATTATGGTAGCTATAGGAACCTTTGAATGGGTAAGTCTTAAAATTTTTAATAAAGTACCTAAAAAGGATATCTTCTTAGTTATAATTGTTGCTGTAATTACAGTAGTGCTTCATAACCTTGCGTTAGCAGTACTTGTAGGTGTGATTTTATCGGCCTTGTTTTTTGCTTGGGAAAGTGCTAAACGCATTAGAGCTCGAAAATTTGTAGATGAGGACGGTGTTAAACACTATGAGATATACGGACCGTTATTTTTTGCGTCAACGACAAATTTTATAGAGAAATTTGATGTAGTAAACGATCCCGAAACAGTGATTATAGATTTTAAAGATAGTCGCGTTTCAGATATGTCTGCAATTGAAGCCTTAAATGTTGTCACGCAGCGTTATCATAAAGTAGGTAAGAAAGTTCATTTGCGACATTTAAGTAAAGACTGCATTCGCTTGTTAAAGAATGCAGAGGCAATAATAGATGTAAATATTATGGAAGATCCTACGTATAAGCTTGTTGAAAACAAAACAGAATAAATATTTCGAGTTCAAATAAAAAAAGGCATTACGTTAGTAATGCCTTTTTTTATTTGAATTATTCAGTTATTTTTTGTTTTGCTGATCCTTGATCGTTGGTTCATCAATATCAACTTTATTGGTTTTTATATTTCTATTTCCAGTTGGATTAGTGGGAGTTGTTTGGTCTGTTTTTCTATCAAATTTCTTATCCATGATTCTTGTTTTTTAATTCATTATAAATTTACAAAGTAGCCTTGTTAATATATTATAATAGCATCCTAAAACAAGGTTAAGGCTCAGCAAATAAATGAGTTAAAATTTAATTACTTAAGGTCGAATAGATTTAATAAAGTCGGCAATCCCGGAAATGCCATTTTTAGTAAGGCTTTTTATAAAAGCAGATCCTATTATTGCTCCTTTAGCTGTTGCCGTAGCAGCCTTGAAAGTGTCTTCATCTTTTATTCCGAATCCTACAATTTGCGGATTTTTAAGTGATAATGCTGCGATACGTTTAAAGTAATCGGTTTGTACATTACCAAAACCTGATGTTTTACCTGTAGTGCTTGCACTACTCACCATATAAATAAAGCTATTAGTAGCATCATCGATTTGTCTTATGCGCTCGTCTGTAGTTTGTGGAGTAATCAAAAAGACCATTTTTAAATCATACTTTTCAAATATTGATTGATAGTGCTCTTGATATTCGGCAAGTGGTAAATCTGGCATTATTAGACCATCAATTCCTATTTCGGCGCATTTTGCACAAAATGCCTCAACGCCATATTGTAGCATTGGATTAAAATATCCCATTACAATAAGCGGAATATCTACTGTTTTTCTAATATCCTTTATTTGGTCAAAAAGCTTTGCAGTAGTCATTCCATTTTTTAATGCTGCTGTAGAGCTCTGCTGTATTGTCGGTCCGTCTGCAAGTGGATCACTAAAAGGAAGACCTATTTCAATCATATCAACTCCAGATTTCACCAACTCTTCAAGTACAGGAACGGTATCTTCTAAATCTGGATAACCGGCGGTGAAGTATATCGATAGAAGCTCTTTATCTTCTTGTAATCGTTTATTTATTCTATTCATTTGAGATGTCTTTAGTTATTTCTGCAAAGGCGGAAATTATTATATGTTTTGAATTCGAGTTAGGGATTAAGACTTTGTTGGAGCTCTTTTTTAAGTAGTAAATACTATTTGAAAAAAGCGACTGCCGAAAGCCCGACCCTGCTCAATAGAGTAGGGAAGTGTCCCTATGCTAAGTCAAAATATTCTATGTACGTATTAAGGTCTTTGTCACCCCGGCCACTTAAATTAATAACTACAATATCATCCTTTTTAAACTTACGATCGTTAAAAATAGCAAGTGCATGGGAAGTTTCTATAGCAGGGATTATACCTTCTAATTTACTTAAATCTAGACCTGCTTTCATAGCATCAGCGTCAGTGACACTAATAAATTCACCTCTGCCGCTTCTAAATAAATTAGCATGCATAGGTCCTACACCTGGGTAATCGAGACCTGCAGAGATAGAATAAGGCTCTGTAATTTGACCGTCTGCCGTTTGCATAAGCAGCGTTTTGCTACCGTGAATGATTCCTTCTTTACCTAATACTGATGTAGCCGCACTTTCACCACTATGAATTCCTTTTCCTGCTGCCTCTACAGCGATTATACCTACTTCTGGATTATCAAGATAATGATAATAAATACCTGCTGCATTACTGCCGCCGCCCACACAAGCAACTACATAATCTGGATTTTCTCGTCCTTCTTTTTCAAGTAATTGCTTTTTTACTTCCGCAGATATAACGCTCTGAAAACGAGCCACCATATCTGGGTAAGGATGAGGTCCCACCACACTGCCTATAATATAATGTGTGTCTGTAGGATTATTGATCCAATCACGAATTGCTTCGTTAGTAGCATCTTTTAATGTTTTACTACCAGATTCTGCAGATACGACCGTGGCACCCAGCATTTTCATACGAGCAACATTAGGTGCTTGACGCTTTATATCCACAGCTCCCATATAAACGATACATTCTAGTCCCATTAAAGCGCAAACTGTTGCAGTTGCCACGCCGTGTTGTCCTGCACCCGTCTCTGCTATAATACGCGTTTTACCTAGACGTTTTGCCATCAAGATTTGACCAATGGTATTGTTTACTTTATGCGCTCCTGTGTGGCATAAGTCTTCACGCTTGAGATATATTTTAACCCCGTACTTTTCAGAAAATCGCTTAGCAAAATATAGTGGAGTAGGGCGTCCTACATATTCTTTAAGAAGCTCATTAAATTCTTTCTGAAATTCTGGCTCCTGCATTACTTTTATGTAATTCTGGCGCAACTCTTCTACATTAGGATAAAGCATTTCTGGAATGTATGCACCTCCAAAATCACCATAGTATCCTTTCTCGTTTACGTTGTAATTCATATAATTATTTTTATTTCCGCGAGGGCAGATTCTTTATTTGTTATTTCTAAAAGCTGAAAATAAATCACTTAAATCAGCTGTATTTTTTAATCCCGGTTCTATTTCAAATTTGCTATTAACATCGATCGCATAGAGCGGAAGATTTAATTTTATCAATTCTTTTACAGATTCAATTTCTTCGAGTCCAATACCACCACTCAGAACAAATGGTTTTTTTGATGAATAAGCTTTTAGCATATTCCAATCAAAAGTATATCCATTCCCACCTTTCTCTTTCCCTTTTGTATCAAATAAAAATGCATCGACTACCGCCTCATAGCTTTCTAATATTGAAAAATCGAAAGCATCTTTAATACTGAAAACTTTCCAGAGTTTGATTTGATTTCCGGAAGACACCTTGAATGCAGTCGGTGTAGCATTTTTTTGCAGATCTCGACTGCGCTCGATCTGACAGCGTTTTCTCAGTTCCTGGCAATATTCCGGTGATTCGCTACCGTGCAGTTGAATTACATCAAAGTTAAACTGCTGTACCTTTTCTAAAATAAAATCAATCTCCGCATTGACAAATACACCTACTTTTTTTACACCTTCTGGTATAGATGGTATTTGCTGCAACTCAAAATTACGCGGACTTTTATCATAAAATATAAATCCTAAATAGTCTGGCAGAAGTCTCGAAACCTCAGCTGTGTTCGACTTCATTCCGCAAACTTTAATACGTAATGCCTCCGCTTTTGCAGGAGCCGAATTATTGCTAGAAGATGGACTATTATTTTGTGTCATCTAGTGTATTTCAGTTTTGAAATCTCAATTTATAATTGATTAATAAATGTTTCTGCGCTTAATCCCGGATTGTCTGTTTTCATAAAGTTTTCACCTATTAAAAAACCTTTATAGCCATAAGGCATTAGTTCTTTTATTGCTGAAACACTGCTAATTCCACTTTCTGATACTTTTATAAAATCATCGGGAATCGAAGTTGATAATGTTTTGCTTATATCCAGGCTTACTTCAAAAGTCTTGAGATTTCTATTATTTACACCCAGCATATCCAGCGACGGCATAATAGATTTTTGCAACTCGTCAAGATCGTGAACCTCTAATAAAACATCCATACCTAACGATTTTGCAAATTCAGAAAGATTTTTAATTTCTTGCTGAGAAAGAACAGCCGCAATGAGAAGAATAACATCTGCACCGCAAGCTTTAGCTTCCAGAATTTGATAGGTATCAATTATAAATTCTTTACGTAATAAGGGAAAACTTGTTGCTGCACGTGCAAGTATTAGATCATCTAAGGAACCACCAAAATATTTACCATCTGTCAAAACGCTCATTCCGCAGGCTCCGGCATTCTGATAACCCATTGCAACATCCTGAACGTTTAAACCATTATTTATGGTAGATTTACTGGGCGAACGTCTTTTATGCTCTGCGATGATTCCAGAATTACTCTTACTTAAAGCAGCTGCAAGAGATGTACACCTGCGTTCAAATAATACTGAATTTTCAAGTTGTTTTATCGGGATTAATTGCTTTCTTAGTGCAACTTCCTTGTATTTATCTGCGACTATTTTATCTAGAATATTCACGTTATAATTTTCTAATACTATTAATAAAAACTTTTAAGCAATCAGCTTTTAACTAGTGATTTTTGCTTAATTCGATTAGTTTATTCAATCTTTCTAAACCTTTACCACTAAGTAAAGATTCTTTTGCCAGGTTAAAACCTTCTTTGGGCTCGAGATTATTTACGGTTGCAATTGCCATTCCTGCATTTGCCGCTACCACATTATTTTGTGCGTCAGTGCCTTTGCCACTTATTACTTTTTTAAATATAGCTGCAGAGGATTCTATGGTATCACCGCCATAAATTTCTTTTTGAGTTATCTGTTTTACCCCAAAGTCCTCGGCATACAGCATGCGTTCACTTTTATTTCTAATCGCTTTTGTAGCTCCTGTAAGAGAAATTTCGTCATATCCATCTATGCTATGAAGAATGGTGAAATTCTTATTTGCCTGCTGGTATAAATAGCCATACATTCTTGCTAACTCCAGATTAAAAACGCCCACTAATTGGTTCTGCGGAAATGCAGGATTAACCATAGGGCCGAGCATATTAAAAAAGGTTTTAACTCCCAATTCACGACGTATAGGACCTACATTTTTCATTGCGGGATGAAAAAGGGGAGCGTGCAACACACAAATACCCGCTTCATCAAGGCAACGTTTTAAAAAATCTTTATTGCTACTAAATTTAATTCCTAAATGTTCCATCACATTGCTGCTTCCACTTACAGAAGAAACTCCGTAATTACCGTGTTTTGTAACCTGAACACCTGCACCTGCTGCTACAAATGAGGATAGCGTAGAGATATTAAAAGTATCTTTACCATCACCTCCTGTACCGCATAAATCAATAGCATTATAACCTTCAAAAGGAACGGCGATACACAAATCTAAAAGAGCATCTCTAAAACCGGCAAGCTCTTCTACGGTAATACTGCGCATCATATAAACAGTAATAAATGCAGCAATCTGACTCGAATTATACTTTCCTTCAGATATATTTACTAATACCTCACGTGCTTCGCTTTTTGAGAGTTGGTCGTGATTAATGAGTCTGTTTAATATAGTTTTCATAATTGCTCGCTGCTCAAGGCATCTCCCCATTTAGAGAGAACTGTTTTTAATTGGTAATTATATTATAAAAGCTTCCAAGTCTACTTTTAGAAATAGGTTGCTTGGCGCTGTAGCTGAAGTGAAAAAATTAACTTTCCACCCAGTTCTTAATCATTTTTTTTCCTTCAGGAGTTAATACAGATTCCGGGTGAAACTGCACGCCACGTACATCATAGTGTTTGTGTCGCAATGACATTATTTGTCCGTTTTGATCCAGTGAGGTAATCTCTAAATCTGAAGGGAAATTTTCAGAAGAAACTACCCAAGAATGATACCTACCTATTTCAAATTCTTTATTAATGTTTTTAAAAAGCGGCTCGTCTTCCACTAATTGTGTTGCTGAGGTTGCAACTCCGTGAAAAACTTTGTCCAAATTAGTCAAGTTACCACCAAAAACTTCTCCTATTGCCTGTTGACCAAGGCAAACACCAAGCATACTCTTTGTAGGAGCATATTGCTTGATAATTTCCTTAAGTAATCCTGCTTCATCAGGAATACCGGGACCCGGAGATAGTAGTATTTTATCGTATTGCTCTACCTCATTAAGATCTAACTGGTCATTGCGTTTAACAGTAACCGTACAATCCAATTCCTCCAGATAGTGTACTAAATTATATACAAAGCTGTCATAGTTATCTATAACTAATATTTTAAGCTGTTTAGAGCCTTCTAAAGATGCTGACGCTTTTGTATTTGTATTATTAGTTTCCATATTTAATTAGCATAAAATGCTTTACTATTCATTATTTATTTTACGCTTCTACTTTAAGAGCAGAAGCAAAGAAATTAATTCTGTCTGCGAATTAATTATTTTAAATTTCTTCAGCCAGTTCAAGTGCTTTAGTAAGGGCTCCTAATTTATTATAAACCTCTTCCAATTCTTTTTCAGGAACGCTATCGCTAACAACACCAGCTCCAGCTTGGTAATGTAATTTGTGATTTTTACTCAAAAATGAACGAATAATTATGGCGTGATTAAAATTGCCATTAAAATCCATAAAACCAATTGCCCCACCGTAAACGTCACGATTAATAGGCTCATAATTTTCAAGTAATTTCATTGCGTTGTGTTTAGGTGCACCACTTAAGGTGCCTGCAGGGAAAGTGTCTGCCACCACTCGCATCGTGGAGGTTTCCGGGTGTTTAGTACCAGTAACTTTACTCACTAAATGAATTACGTGAGAAAAGAACTGTACTTCTCTATAGGTTTCAACCTTAACATTAGAACCATTGCGACTAAGATCATTACGTGCGAGGTCAACAAGCATTACGTGTTCACTATTTTCTTTAGCATCTTCAGAAAGTTTCTTTGCTAAATCTGCATCTTGCTCATCATTTCCTGTACGTTTGAACGTGCCGGCAATAGGGTGAATTTCAGCTTTACCATTCTGAACAATTAATTGTGCTTCAGGAGAGCTGCCAAAAATTTTAAAGTTTCCGTAGTCAAAATAAAACAGATATGGGGAGGGATTTACACTGCGCAAGCTTCTGTAAACATTAAATTCGTCACCACTAAACGCTTGTGAAAACCGTTTTGATGGTACAATCTGAAAAACATCACCTCGTTGACAATGTTTTTTACAAGTGCTTACGAGTTCTTTAAACTCTTCATCTGTGGTAACACTTGTGCGCTCACCTTCTAACTTAAAACTATATTCTGCAAAGCTTTTGATTTTAAGTAACTGAGCGATTTCTTCCAGATTATTATCTTCATTATAGGTGTGAGAGAGAATATGTGCCTCGTTATTGAAGTGATTTATTGCAATAATATTTTGATAGACTGCATAATAAATATCAGGCACTTGTAAAGCCCCTTCTTTTTTAGTAACCGAAATATTTTCGAAATAACGCACAGCATCATAACTCATATAACCAAAAAGACCGTTTTGAATAAATTTCTGGTCATTTGTATCTGTATCAAAAGTTTTAGCGAAAGCCTCAATAATACCTACCACATCGGTTTCTGAAGTAATATTTGTTTCTCTGGTAGTGCCGTCAGGAAAAATCTCTTTTACACATTCATCTTGAACCGTAATAGACGCGATGGGTTTACAGCAAATGTAACTGAAGGTGTTGTCGTTAGCCCGGTAGTCACTACTTTCAAGTAGTAGACTATTAGGAAACTTATCCCGCAAACGCAAGTATACTGAAACAGGAGTTATCGTATCTGCAAGTATTTTTTTTCTAAAAGTTTTTAAAGTGTATTTCATTATGATGTTGATCTGCTAATAACAAAAAAGGCCTGTCGTGAGACAGGCCTTTCTTTATTTGAATTTTAAATACAAGGTTTGTTCACGACGTTACTGTTGCGAGATCCACCACCAAATATTTAATGCTTTGTTTTTCATATTGACATCAAAGATAATTATTGAAGAACAGCTAACAAACAAAATTCAAAATAACTTTTAAAAAATTTATATGTATAGTTTAATATCTAATTTAAAGTCATCATAAATCGTTTTGTCTCCAAGGTTATCAAAGAAGCTTCCAGAACCATATCGAACATTATATTTTGTGCGATCTACTGTAAGCTCTGTGGACAGGGTGTTGCCCGCTTTGTTTAGATCAAAACTAATCGGTTTAGTTATGTCTTTAATAGTTAAATCTCCAGTTACTTTATAAGTAGATCCTTGCTTTACAGCTTTGGTGATTACAAGTTTTGCAGTAGCATGAGAGCTTGTGCCAAAAAAGTCATCACTTTTAAGGTGTCCTTCTAGTTGTCCTTTACTATCACCCTCAAGATCGGTTACAGCGATGCTGGTCATATCGATAACAAATTCGCCACCAGTTATTGCATCACCGTCCATTTCAAAGTAACCTTCTTTAAGATTAATTGTACCGTTGTGTGATCCGGTTACTTTTTCTCCTTCCCAGTTAATGGTACTTTTTTTAACGGTTATGCGCTCTACGGATTTTGAAGTAAATGATGCTGCTGCAACGCCTACAGCAAGAATAAGAATTGATTTAATAGTGGTTTTCATAATAATATGTATTTAGATAATTTATTGTTGATTTATATAGTTTTAAAAAGTTCAGATTGAGGACGTCTTACCTTTTTGCCATGTTGATATTTATCATCTTCACTTCGGTAGCCGATAGCAACTACTGCTATTGCGTGTAAATTGGTTTCCTTAAGGTTTAGAATTTCATCAAATTTTTCAGCATCAAAACCTTCCATTGGGCACGCATCGATTTTATAAGTTGCAGCAGCACTTAATAAGTTTCCAATAGCTATATATGTTTGTCTTGCTGTCCATCCCGCTTTTGCTTCTTGCGGAAGAGAAACAAGGCTACCTTTCATCATATTAGCGTAGTCATCCATACTTCCTTTTTCTACATCTTGAATGCGTTCTGCATGAGCGATATAACTGTCTACTAATTCAGGACCGAAATCGGTTTGATGTGCAAATACAAATATTTCTGAAGCATCTGTGAATTGCGATTGATTGTAACCAGCTTCTTTAAGTTGAGATTTAACCTTAGAATCTTTAACAATGAGTATTTTATAAGGTTGTAAGCCATACGATGACGCTGATAGTTGAACAGCCTCTTTTAGGTTTTCGAGTTCTTCCGGACTAACTTCTTTAGTTGCGTCAAACTTCTTAGTGGCGTAGCGCCATTTTAAATCTTCGATATAGTTATTCATGACTTTTAAGTTTATCTAATAGATTATTTAATAATTCTAACTCTTCGGTATTTAAAGCCGAAGTATGATCGGCGTTGCTTTTTTGGGTTACTGGGTCAAGAGTCTTAAGTAAATCCAGACCTTGCTCTGTAATGGTTATTTCGATTTTTCTTCTATTCTCAGGACATACTTTACGTAGTACGAGATTTTTAAGAATGAGTTTGTCAACCAGACGGGTGGTGTTACTGTTTTTATCGACCATACGTTCTTGAATACATGCTAAACTCGCCGGCTTCCCTTTCTGCCCTCTAAGAATTCGCAATACATTAAACTGAGGAACGCTGAGGTCAAACTCTTTTAATAACGATGCAAAACGTTCTTCAAAAAATCTGGAGGTATAATGCAGATTTATTAAAGTCTTTGATTTAAGATCTGTATTTGAACTTAATTTAAGTGCGTCTTCTATTTTCATTTAATGTTGTTAGTACAATATTTGTAGGTACAAATGTAATGCGAATTAGTATTCAAATTTCTATTAATACTAATTTTAACTAATTTTTAGTAGCCGGATCAATTTTGAAAAAATGTTATACAAATCTTAAAACGCTAAACTGAATACGCTAATTCGTTAAGTTTGTGCACGTAATCATTAGTTTCTATTTTGCGATATTTTCTTCTCTCAATATTCCTTAGTCTTCTTATAAGTGGTTGTTCTTCAGTAAACACAAGTGCTGGAATTCTGATACCAAATAAAATTGTAAAAGAGGGAGATGTAGCTTTAGAAGTACACGACTTTGAAAGTCTAAAACCTTTATTTGATAACCCTGAAGACAAAGTGATAAAGGTCATTAACTTTTGGGCTACCTGGTGTGCGCCTTGTGTAGAAGAACTTCCTGTTTTTGAAAAGCTTAATACTAATTACAAAGACAACGGGGTGGAGGTAACGCTGGTTAGTTTAGATTTTCCTGGGCAACTCGTTAGCCGTGTAATTCCATTTATTCAAAAGCAAAAATTAAAATCTAAAATCTTATTTTTAGACGACCCGTATGGTAACAAATGGATACCGCAAGTTTCTGAAGACTGGAGTGGTGCAATCCCTGCAACCGTAATAATCACTCAAGACAGCTACAAATTTTTTGAAAAGTCATTTTCTTATAGGGATTTAGCGCTTGAAATCGAAGAATTATTAGAAGAATAAGACATTATACTATGAAAACATTAAAAATATTATTCCTGTTAACGGTTGCTTTAGTTGCAGCAGCTGCCGTAATATTTGGAATGCGAGATTATAAATCAGGATACGAAGTGGGCGATATAGCTACAGATTTCAGTTTAAAAGATGTTAGTGGTAATCAGGTTTCCTTATCTCAGTTTAATGATGCAAAAGGGTTTATTCTAGTTTTCATGTGCAATACTTGTCCGTTTTCAATTGCTAACGAAGAACGCATACTAGCACTAGATAAAAAATATAAGTCGGTGGGATTCCCGGTAATAGGCATAAATCCCAATAACCCGGTTGTGAGTCCGGGAGATAGTTTTGAAGCGATGCAACAACGCGCCAAGGAGAAAAACTTCACGTTTCCTTATTTATTTGATGAAGGGCAGCAGGTTTATCCGCAGTACGGAGCAACAAAAACTCCTCACGTATTTATCTTAAAAAAGGAAAATGGTTTAGTTGTTAAATATATAGGAGCTATTGATAACAGCGTGCGTGATTCTGAAACGGTAACCGAAAAATATGTAGAAAACGCCATTAATTCACTTCTAAGTGATGAGGATATAAAGACAACGACTACGAAAGCAATAGGTTGTTCAATTAAAGAATAAGCGTGAAAATCTGATTAAGAAAGGAACAATTCTTATTTTTGAGTATCAATTTAAATACACATAAGATGAAAAATATAACACAAGAAGAGTGGGAGGAGCAGCTTGCAAAAGATGACAATGCTTATATATTGGATGTGCGCACTCAGAATGAGGTGGATGAGGGGATTTTACCAAACTCTCACAATATAGATATTTATGAAGGTCAGGGTTTTATAGATAAGGTAAATGAGCTGGATAAATCTAAAAATTACTACATCTATTGCCGATCTGGAAACCGTAGTGGTCAGGCTGCTCAGTTGATGGATCAATTGGGTTTTGAAACTACTTATAATTTGGTAGGAGGTTTTATGGAGTGGGATGGAGAGGTTACTTATCAGGAAGAATAGGAGTTAAAAAAGTGAGCAAAAAAAGAGCCCAACGGGCTTTTTTTTTTTGTTCCTAGTTAATCTAAGAATAGGTATATATAAGAGTTGTGCTTATATCGTTTGCGAACCAAGATATAGTATACTGCTTGATTGTGGTTTCTTAATTTAATGCTAAATTACCCTTGCTTAACGGTTGGTTTGCTTTATTTTCGCGGCGAATTAAATCTTAATTATTTATTAATTAGAGATATAAAATCAGAGTCTTAGTTTCATGAGCTGGTATGTACTGTATGTTAAATCCAAATCTGAAAAGAAAGTAACTTCGTCACTTCAAGATAAAGGTATAGAAGTTTTTTGCCCTACCATTACAGAAACCAGGATTTGGAGTGATCGAAAAAAGAAAGTAATAACTCCCCTATTTAAATCCTATATATTTGTTAATCTTAGCGCATCAGAACGCAATTTAGTATTTAGTGTTCCGGGAGCGGTACGCTATTTATTTTGGTTAGGGAAACCTGCAGTCGTACGAGATGAGGAGATCGAGACTATAAAAAAATGGCTTGATCAAGATAATCTGGAGGATATAGAATTAGAGAATTATGTACCCGGAAGCAATATTCAACTCACTAAAGGTGTTTTGAAGGGGCGAGATGCAGAAATCATAGAAGTTAGTGGTAACAAAATGAGACTGTATTTAAAATGTCTGGGAATGGTTGTTCAGGCAAAATTTAAAGATGTGCTTGAAGCTTAGCGATTAGCTGAGATAATTTGAGATTGGTAATTTATAAGTGAGTCCTAAATGGGACTTACAACGGCGAAGCCATGTTTAAATGCCGTTACTGGTAAGAAGTTAAGTCAATTAAAACGTATATAAAATGAAGGTAAAAAATATCTGTTGCATCGGTGCCGGTTATGTAGGAGGACCTACTATGGCGATTATCGCTCAAAAAGCACCCGGAATCAAAGTGACCGTGGTAGATATTAACGAAAAACGTATCGCAGCATGGAATGATGCAGATGTTACTAATATTCCTATTTACGAACCGGGATTGGCTGAAGTGGTGGCCGAAGCCCGAGGGCGCAATTTATTTTTTTCTACAGCAGTTGACCAGGCCATTGATGAAGCCGATATAATTTTTATTTCGGTTAATACGCCAACCAAAACCTATGGAATTGGTAAAGGGATGGCTGCAGATTTAAAGTTTATTGAATTGTGTGCACGGCAAATCGCTCGTGTTGCTACCACCGATAAAATTGTAGTTGAGAAATCAACACTGCCCGTACGTACTGCCGAAGCTTTAAAAAATATTTTAGACAACACCGGGAATGGGGTGAATTTTCAAATCCTCTCCAACCCTGAGTTTCTAGCAGAAGGAACAGCTGTAACCGATTTACAAGCTCCCGATCGTGTATTGATAGGAGGCGATCTCGATACCGAAGCTGGAAGGGAAGCTATTGAAGCTTTAGTGGCTGTATATGCGCACTGGGTTCCTCAAGAACATATATTAACAACCAATGTTTGGTCTTCCGAACTCTCTAAATTAACCGCAAATGCCTTTTTAGCGCAGCGTGTTTCCAGCATTAATGCCTTATCGGAGTTGTGTGAGCAAACAGGTGCAAATATTAAAGAAGTGGCTAAGGCTATCGGGATGGACAGTCGTATAGGGCCTAAATTTTTACATGCCTCTGTAGGATTTGGGGGGTCATGCTTTCAAAAAGATATTTTGAATCTGGTTTATATTTCAAAATCATTAGGCCTTACTGAAGTGGCCGATTATTGGGAGCAGGTGATTATCATGAACGATCACCAGAAGCGTCGTTTTGCTGCTAAGATGGTAAAGACCTTGTACAATACTGTTTCGGGTAAGAAAATAGCCATGCTAGGCTGGGCGTTTAAAAAAGACACCAATGATACTCGGGAGTCTGCAGCGATTTATGTAGCTGATTATTTATTGAATGAGCGCGCCGAAGTCGTGGTTTATGATCCTAAAGTGAGTGAAGCGCAAATCTTAGCCGATTTAGATTATTTAAATACCCGAAGCGCCGAAGAAAACCGTGCAAACATTACTGTAGTGAATAGCGCCATGGAAGCAACCCAGGGCGCCCATGCTATAGCTATTATGACCGAGTGGGATGCTTTTAAAGATTTAAACTGGAAACAAGTGTATCACGATATGCTTAAGCCGGCATTTCTGTTTGACGGACGCAGATTGTTAGACCGTCACGAACTGGAAGCTCTGGGATTTGAATTTTATGCCATAGGTTCGTAACACATTTAAATTTTATTTTTTATACCCATCAATTATGAAAGTAGCATTAATCACCGGCGTAACGGGGCAGGACGGCGCATATTTAAGTGAGTTTTTATTAAAAAAAGGATATCAGGTACACGGCTTAAAGCGTAGATCTTCGTTGTTTAATACCGATCGTATTGATCATTTGTATCAGGACCCTCATGTAGAACATCGTAATTTTATATTGCATTATGGGGATATGACCGATAGTACAAACCTAATCCGCTTAATACAGGAAATACAACCCGATGAAATCTATAATCTGGCTGCAATGAGTCACGTTCAGGTTTCGTTTGAAGTTCCGGAATATACGGGTAATGCCGATGGTTTAGGTACACTACGTATTTTAGATGCCGTACGTTTATTAGGCTTAGGCGATAAAACACGAATCTATCAGGCCTCTACATCAGAATTGTATGGTAAAGTACAGGAAGTTCCACAAACGGAAACGACTCCATTTTACCCAAGATCACCTTATGCAGTAGCTAAAATGTATGCATATTGGATTACGGTAAATTACCGTGAAGCCTATGGGATGTATGCGTGTAATGGTATTTTATTCAATCACGAGTCTCCAATACGTGGGGAAACTTTTGTAACCCGTAAAATTACCCGTGCCGCATCGCGTATTGCTTTAGGGCTTCAGGATAAAATTTATTTAGGAAATCTGGATGCGAAACGCGATTGGGGTCATGCCAAAGATTATGTACGTATGATGTGGATGATTCTTCAGGCAGATGAAGCTGAAGACTGGGTGATCGCCACCAATAAAACTACACCGGTACGTGATTTTGTACGTATGGCTTTTGGACACGCGGGTATTGAACTCGAATTTAAAGGAGCAGGTGTTGAGGAGAAAGGCTTTGTAAAAGCCTGTAACAACCCAGAATACCAACTTGAAATTGGGAAAGAAGTCTTAGCTGTTGATCCTAAATATTTTAGACCTACGGAAGTTGACTTATTGATTGGTGATGCTACGAAAGCCAAAGAAAAATTAGGTTGGGTTCCTGAATATGAATTGAAAGACCTGGTTACTGATATGATGCAAAGCGACTTAAATTTAATGAAGAAAGATCAGTATCTGAAAGATGGAGGTTATAAAATCTTAAATTACTTCGAGTAAATAGAGATGGTATTGCGCAGATTCGAAAAGCTGATTACGCGGATATGAATAAAGATCACATTTGCCTTTATTTTTAGAATCAAATGTCAGGATTATTATATGAGGATCAAACCTTTAAAATAATAGGCGTGTGTATGAACGTTCATCGTAATCTCGGCTCTGGGTTTTTAGAATCTGTTTATCAAGAAGTATTATGCAGAGAATTTATAGAAGAAGAAATACCTTTTGAGGATCAAAAACTACTACCCATTTATTATAAGGGTCAAAAGTTAGATAAGTATTATAGGGCTGATTTTCTGTGTTTTGATCGTATTATTTTAGAATTAAAGACTGCTACCTTTATAAATAAATCAATGGAAAAACAGGTGATTAACTATTTAAAAGCAACACATAAACAGGTCGGACTGCTAATTAATTTCGGTGAAAAAAGTCTGACCTGGAAACGATTAATTAATACGTCAGCAATCTGAGCATAATCCGCGCAATCAAAATTAAAATCTGTGATATAAACGTATGAATAAAGATTCTAAAATATATGTAGCAGGACATCGCGGACTGGTGGGTTCGGCGATTGTAAATAATCTCAAGTCTAAGGGGTATACTAATCTGGTGTATCGTACCAGTAGCGAACTTGACTTAAGAGATTCTAATCAGGTTGCTGCATTTTTTGAAGCAGAGCAACCGGAATATGTGATTTTGGCTGCGGCAAAAGTTGGAGGTATTGTAGCGAATAATACCTATCGTGCAGACTTTATCTATGAAAACTTGATGATTCAAAACAACGTAATTCATCAGGCGTATGTACATGGGGTTCAAAAATTGTTGTTTTTAGGGAGTACGTGTATCTACCCTAAAGCCTGCCCACAGCCGATGAAAGAGGAGTACCTGCTGACCGATGTGTTGGAATATACCAATGAGCCGTATGCCATTGCAAAAATTGCGGGGATTAAGATGTGTGAAAGCTACAACCTGCAATACGGTACCAACTTTATTTCGGTAATGCCCACCAACCTTTACGGGCCAAACGATAATTTTGATTTAGAAAAATCGCACGTACTTCCTGCTTTGATTCGCAAAATGCATTTGGGGAAAGCTCTGGAGCAAAATGACTGGGACAGCCTAAAGGCTGATTTGAATAAGCTGCCGATTGAAGGGGTAGATGATACTGCCACCGAGCAAGAAATTCTAGATATTCTAAGCAACTATGGAATTAATCGTACCTCACTTTTAGAGGAAGGTCAGGAGGGGAACTCGGTACGGGTGGAGATTTGGGGAACCGGCAAACCCATGCGTGAATTTTTATGGAGTGAAGATATGGCCGATGCCTGTGTCTTTATTATGGAAAACCGGGATTTTAGTGATGTCACCCCGAGCGCAGTCGAGGGGCAAAATAATAATATCGGTGAAGTGCGTAATACCCATATCAATATTGGCACGGGAGAAGATATTTCCATCTACGACCTAGCACATCTGGTAAAAAATACGGTAGGTTTTAACGGAGAACTTTATTTCAACACCGATAAGCCTGATGGAACCATGAAAAAACTGACGGATGTTTCCAAATTGAAAGAGTTGGGATGGCAGTATGAAATAACGCTTGATAAAGGACTTGAAAAAATTTATAACTGGTATGAGTAGTAATATAAAGATTTTAGATTGTACGTTGCGCGATGGTGGTTATTACACCAATTGGGATTTTGATAAAGAACTCGTAAAAGAGTATGCAGAATCCATTGAGCGTTTACCTATTGATTATGTTGAGGTAGGATACCGAAGCATTACGCTGAACGGTTATTTGGGTAAGTATTTCTATTGCCCAATTTATGTTTTAGAGGAATTAAAGCAGTGGATGCCTTCTAAAAAATTGGTAATTATACTTAATGAAAAAGACATACGACCAGAACATGTTGAAGAGTTATTAGAACCCTGCGTGCCCTATGTTACTTTAGTACGTATCGCAATAGATCCTAAAAATATGGGACGAGCGATACTCCTAGCAAAAGAGGTTAAAAAGCTTGGGTTCGAAGTAGGTTTTAATGTCATGTATATGTCTGATTGGAAAAAAGATGATTCTTTCTTAGATCTACTCAGTGGTTTAGAACATACCATAGATTACTTCTATATGGTAGATTCTTTTGGAGGAGTTATGCCAGAAGATGTAAAAGGTATTATTACCACTGTTAAATCTAAGATAAATATCCCATTAGGCTTTCACGGTCATAATAATTTAGAAATGGCCCTTGCAAATACGATAACTGCAATGCGCGAAGGTTGTGCAATTGTTGATGCTACCATAACGGGAATGGGGCGTGGTGCAGGTAATTTAAAAACAGAATTACTATTAACCTACCTCGAGCGAGAGGGCAAAATCGAGGTCTCTTTTGATAATTTAAGTGCTACGGTTAATTCATTTGAAAATTTAAAAGCAGATTATAATTGGGGTACCAGCCTACCGTACATGTTTTCTGGAGCACATTCGTTACCGCAAAAGCAGGTGATGGAATGGGTGGGTTTAAACAGATATCCATTAGGCAGTATTTTAAATGCATTACACAATCAGAAAATAGCTATTCAGGATAACATCAAGTTACCCGTATTTGAGAAAGCTTCACAATTTAAGAGCGCATTGATATTGGGAGGAGGGCCTACGAGTCAGATACATCAAGATGCTATAAAAAAAATATTAGAATTACACCAAAATGAATTTTGCTTAATTCACGCAGGTGTTCGCAATTTTAATGATTATACTACCATAACTAATCCTCAATATTATGGTTTAGTGGGTTTTGAATCTCAACGTGTTTTTCAGGTAATTGATTCAAATCACATAGAAACTAAGTTTTTTGTGTACCCACCATTCCCTCGAAAAATGGGTGTTTCGATACCTAGTTCTATTGAGGAACAGGCTTACGAATTAGCTGAAATAGAATTTACAGGTGTAGCTACAGATTCTCCAATGGCCATCGCAATTCAAACCGCATTAAACTTGGGGGTAGAAAATATTTATTTCATTGGATTTGACGGCTATGATGTGAATATTAATCAAAATCAATTTGTTATTGCAAACGAAAATCAAAAAATCCTCAATGATTTAATGGCGTACAAAAAACAATTGAGTATTTGTTCGCTCACTCCTACAAAATATGAAAATTTAGAGTTAAATTCAATTTATAGTTTAATCAAGTAATGACTGTATTTTTACCTTGTAGAGCGGGAAGTGAACGCGTGCCTTTAAAAAACACAAAAGACTTTGCTGGCATAAAAGGAGGTTTATTAAGACTTAAGCTAGAGTCTTTATCCGGCGTAAAAGAGATTGATCAAATTGTAGTTTCTACAAATGATCCTGAGGTTATTCGAATCGTAAAGGACCTGGTTTTGAATAAAGTAAGTATTGATATTCGACCTGATCATTTAGCAAGCTCATCAACCAGTACTGATGATTTGATTAACTATGTGCCGCAAATTATTCAGGATGAACATATTTTATGGACGCATGTAACGTCACCTTTTTTATCCAGTGAAAGCCTTAGTAAAGCTATCGGTATTTATAGAAGCGATAATGGTCATGATAGTGTAATGAGTGTAACTAAAATACAAACTTTTCTATGGACAGAAGATGGTGCATTAAATTATGATCGAAGTGTTGAAAAGTGGCCAAGAACTCAAACCATAAAACCAATTTTTGAAATTAATAGTGGGTTCTTTATAAGCTCAAGAAACAATTATTTAAAGTTAGAAGATCGTATTGGTCATAAACCCTATTTATTTGAAACTACTGGTAATGAGGCCGTAGATATTGATTGGCCGGAAGATTTTGAAATGGCAGAATTTATTTATAAAAGCAGGTATGTTCGATAAAAATATTAAAGTAATATTTTGGGATTTTGATGGTGTTATCCTTGATTCTATGGCAGTACGTGATTGGGGCTTTCGGGAGATATTTAAAGCGTTTAGTAAAGAACAGGTTGACGATTTGATCACTTACCATCGTGCAAATGGCGGTCTATCACGATACGTGAAAATTCGTTATTTCTATGAAGAAATCTTAAATAAAGAAATTACGGAAGCGAAAGTTTTAGAATATGCAGAACGCTTTTCTATACTAATGAAACAGGAATTGACTAATCCTAAGAATTTAATTCTGGATACCGTAAATTTTATCAAACAAAATCATACGAACTATAAATTTCACATCGTTTCGGGCTCAGATCAAAAAGAATTGCGTTTTTTATGTAAAGAATTAGGTTTAAGTTCCTATTTCCTGAGCATTCACGGTTCTCCAACTCCTAAAAAAGAGCTGGTAGCCACAGTTTTTAAAGATCATACTTATCATCATAAAAATTGCTGTTTAATTGGCGATTCTATTAATGATTATGAGGCTGCAGAAGCTAATTCTATTATTTTTTACGGCTATAATAATTTGAATTTACAAAAGATATCCACAAATTATATTGTTAGTTTTAAAAAAAGATTGTTTTGGGAATAAGATTAACTAAAAATAATTTAAACAACTATTTTTCCGGAGGTTTAGTAAAAGTTTCCATTTTGCTATCTCAATTATTTCTAATTCCAATTTTTATTAAATACTTGGGAGTTGAAAAATATGGTGAATGGCTAATAGTAACTTCAATACCTAATTATTTAATGGTAAGTGACTTAGGCTTAAGTCAAACTGTAACCAATGAAATTTGTAAATATTTGGTTAAAAAAAAAATAAGTGAGCAACAAAATCTATTAAATTCTTCATTTTCTTTTTTAGCATTTATTGGACTTTGTTTAATAATATTATTTGTTTTACAATATTTGCTAATTGACATAAAAAGTATTCTCCAAATTAATTCATTTGAATTTAATGAATTAAACATTATTCTTGGAGTTTATCTAATAAATGTTATAGTTTTTTTACTCTTGAGATTAATATTGGGTTATTTCAAAGCCATTGGAAAATTTTATAAACATGAATATTATTTGTCTTTAATTTATTTTATAGATTTTATATTTATATTAATAATTCTTAATTTAAAAGGATCACTTATTTTAATACCAACTTCAATGTTAGTAAGTAGAATATTGATTTTTATAATTGTATTTAATTCACTATCTAAATATCAATATTTTGGATTAAAATTAACAAGTAAATTTAGTCTTGCCAAGAATTTACTACCAGTTTCACTTAAGCTAAGTTTTTTTTCAATGGGGTATGCTCTTTTAATTCAAGGGTTTACAATACTAATTGGTATAATCTTAGGTTCTTTTAGTGTTGTAATTTACAATACATTAAGAACTTTAACTAATTCTTTAAAGTCAATGTTAAGCATTTTATACCTTCCTGTAATGCCTGAACTAACTATCCTAATATCTAATATTGAGATAAAAAAAGCATTTAAAAGAATAACAAACTTGACATTGAATGTATCCATATGCACCTTTATAGGTTGCATTACGTTATATTTTTTACATGAATTTATTTTGGAAACTTGGCTAGCAAAATCTATAGATGTGTCAAATACGTTCTTAGTGTGTTTGTTAATATCTATATTTTTACAAACTATTTGGAATAGCCTATCTATGGTCCCACTATCTATAAATGATTTAAATTTTCTTAAATATTTTCCTATAATCGTTTTCTCTGTAATTGTTATATTATATCTATTTAAAAATTTGGTCACTCTTGAAATAATTGGATACTTTTTAATTTTAATCGACTCTTTGATGCTTATTCTTGTCTATCAAAATGTTAAATTTATCTTTAAAAAAAGAGGTTTTAGAAATTTCATTTAATTAAAAAAAAGCATGAATTTTTGGAAATTAATGATACTCAAAGATGATCTTATTCTTAGTGTAATTAATAGATTAATCGCAATTAAAAATAGTTTTTCATTTAAAAGAACTAATTTATTGAATAAAAGTAAAAGGTCTATTACAAAACCTAATTCGGATGAGGTTTATATTATTTTAAATGGTCCGTCTTTAAAAAATCAGGACATTTCTAATTTAAAAGGTAAGGATGTGATTTTTGTCAATCGCGGATTTAAACATGGATTATATGAATATTTACAACCCAAATACCATGTATTTATAGATCCAAAAATGTTGACAGGTGAATGGCCATTAAATTGGTTGGATGAAATTGTGAAGATGGTTCCAAATATAATTTTTATAATGCCTGTAGAGTGGGCAATTTTAGATATTCTAAATCCCTATATAAATAAAGGATATAATTTTTATTGGATTGATGATTCAAAAAAAGGAGAAATTTTAGGAGTGGCAGGAGCGGCAATCAAATTTGCAATTGAAGTGGGTTTTACCAATATATATTTTACTGGCTTTGATGCAAACGGTTTACCAAATGAAATGATAAAAAAGGTGACTCATTTTTATGGTCATAACGAGGAAAATTTAAATAAGAGTACAGAAAATTATGTTCAAGATTTATATATGTTTTCGAGACACTTTAGAGATTTAAATAGATTAGCGAGTAAATATAAAAATAGCAATATAAAAATATTTAATGCAACTAATGGAGGACTGTTAGATATGTTCACTCGTGTATCAAAATTTAATTAATGGAATTGTTATTAATCTTTATTTTTGCAATTCTAAATTTATGTGTTGTATTTATTTATTATCCTAAGCGATTAGGAGTTTTTCAGGCACCTTTTATAATGGGTATGATTAGTTTGAATATTTTTTTACCTCAACTATCATCAATTTATTTTTCACCCTATTATGATTCGGATTTGTTAAATATGTTGGTGCCCATAATGATTTTTGGTAACATTTTCTTTATAATTGGATTTAGTATTGGTAATAGAAAGAAAGTCCCGATTGTATTAAGAGAAGTTAACCTAAAAAAAGCGCAATATCATATAACTTTTTTTGGAATTTTAGGTTTTAGCACAATATTTTTATTTGGTTCATTAAATGAGCTTATAGATACTGTAATTGCCTCAAATCTTAAAAATTTTTCGATTTTAGCTTTTTCGATGGCTTTAGTTTCTGTAATTAATATAAGAACAAAACACGTATATTTCAATTTATTAATAGCTATAATCCCAATTATTAATTTTGCATTTTTTGTAAAGGCTTCAAGGGGTGACACTTTACAAATGATTTTAAATATTGGATTATGTGTTTCTATAATTTGGCCAAATTATTCAAGAAAAATCAAAATATTTATTGCCTCTTTTTTTATATTAGGTACGATGATGAGTGCTAGTATAAGCCAAATAAGAAGAATTGTTAAAAAAGATTCAAATGCTAATTTTAATGAAATCGGTTACTTTGAAACTTTTACTTCATCATTTAAAGATACCAGCTATCCTATTGTTGGAATGGATTTGGCAAATGCGGCTCAAGGTATAGAATTTTGTTATTATAATGATTCTTATGATTTTGGATTACAGTTTTGGAATGGTTTCGTTTTTAATTACATACCGGGTCGTGTCGTGGGTGAAAAAGTGAAAAGGGACTTATATTTCGAAGTAGAATATTTTAACTTAATACCTAAGCTTACTCATAATGTTACAACTATGACTGCTTACTTCGATTCATTTGCGATTTTATCCTTTTTCGGTTTTATAGTTTTTTTGATTGCAGGTTATATATACGGTGTAATATGGAGCAGATTTACATATTCTAATATTTATCAGTTTTTATATTTCTTTCTACTATCGATGATAGTATTTATGTTCACGCACGGATTTCAGGCTCCTTTATCTAGATTAGAGTTTCTTGTATTAATCATTTTACCGTTATTTTTACCTCTAATTAAAAAGAAAAAAACTATTATATGACAATACTCCATATTGTGGCAACAATGAATAAAAGTGCAGGGGGTATCTCCCAGGCTCTTAGAAATATTATAAAACCTTTATCGCTTCATGGTATTCAGAGTGAGGTTTTATGTTTTGACAATCCTAGCCTAGTGAATTCTGATAGTATTATAATTCATAACATTGGCCCTTCCATATCACCTTATCAATATTGTAAAAATTTATCACCTTGGCTAAATAAATATGGTAAAAATTATTCTATGCTTATAATCCATGGTATGTGGTTACATAATAGTTATGGTGTTTATAAATATTGGAAGAAGGCAACAACTAATGAATTAATAAAATCTAAATTATATTTAATGCCACATGGCATGTTAGACCCGTATTTTCAAAAATCAGCAGATAGAAGATTTAAGGCATATAGGAATATATTATTTTGGAAATATTTAGAAAAAAAAGTTATTAATAATTGCAGTGGTTTATTATTCACTTGTGAAGAGGAATTGAAACTTGCTAAAAAAACTTTTAGGAATTATAAACCCCGTGAAGAAGTTGTTATTGGTCTTGGAATACCAAAACCACCTGAGTATTCAACAAATATGTTAGAGGAATTTAAAAGTCAAGTATTTGATAACCTACCTGAAGATAAATATTTATTATTTATGAGTAGGATTGATCAGAAAAAAGGTTTGGACCTGTTAATTGATGCTTACCTAAAATTAAGTATTTCAATGGAATTACCATTACTTGTTATCGCCGGCCCCGGTTTAGAATCTAGTTTTGGAAAAAAAATGAAGAAGCTTGCATCATCGAATTCCAATATAATCTTTTATGGTATGTTAACTGGTAATGCAAAATGGGCAGCTATTTACAATTGTGAGGCCTTTATACTTCCTAGCCACCAAGAAAATTTCGGAATAGTTGTTGCCGAGGCATTGGGTTGTGGAAAACCAGTTTTGATAACTAACAAAATAAATATCTTTAGGGATGCACTCAAATATAATTCTGGGATTGTTGGAAATGATACTTTAGATGGTATAAGTTATATTTTAGAAACTTGGGTTTCACTTAGTGATCAAGAAAAAAAAATAATCTCATCAAGTAGTTTAAGGACGTTTGTGGAAAAGTTCGAAATAAATAAAATTTCATTTAATATGGCTAAATCTCTCAAGCGAATTTGTGATGTCTAGTAGTGTTAATGATTTTATTAGTTTAAAGATACGAAATATAAGTACTTTATCTATTATATTAGTATTAACAATACACTCTCAAAATATTTATAATCGTATAACAGGTTTTGAACCAAATAATTGGAATTATTTTATTCAAACCTTTATCTATGATGGTGTTTCAAGAATAGCAGTTCCACTTTTTTTTATTATATCGGCCTTTTTTTATTTTGGAAATGATCAGAATTTATTTAATTCTTATTTCTTAATAATTGGAAAAAAAATTAAAACAATTTTAGTACCATACATAGTCATTTCTATATTATCATATGTTTTATTTATTATAATTCAAGCAATACCTTATGCAAGATTATTTTTTAATAATCAACTATTAATTTATAATAATTTTACCGAAATTTTTGTAACCATTTTTTTTAAACCACTTGCTTATCAATTATGGTTTTTACGAAACCTTTTTTTACTCTTTGTTATAGCACCTGTAATTTTATTTTTAACAAAAAAAATTCCATATTTTTATATATTATTTTTATTGACATCTTGGGTTTGTTTAAACGATTATATCCCTTTTTATATTTTAGAATCCTTAACATTTTTTAGTTTTGGTTGTTATCTTAAAATACATAAGTTCAATTTTGTAAATAGAATATATATATCATCTTGTAAACTAATCTGGTTTTATTCTATTCTCTGGATTTTTCTGATAGCATCATATATTTTAACTGATAATACTTCGATAAAACGTTTATCCGTAATTATAGGTCTGATTTGTACTTGGGAACTATTTAGTACTAAATATGTTAATTATTTTTTTAAACATAGATATATGTTAATGTTTTCAAAATTTACTTTTTTTATTTTTTTAATTCACGAACCTTTTCTTACAATTTTTATTAAGAGTTCATTTTTTTTGTTTAGTAAATCAAATTTTGTGAGTTTAATATTATTTTTTATAAGTCCTTTTATTGTTAGTTTTTTTTCAATTTTAATAGGTTCTTTAATCAAAAAACAAAGTCCAAGGATATATGAAATAATAACTGGAGGCCGATAAATTCGTATTCTAAATTATTTTAACCTGATTTTGTAAATATTTTTATAAATTATAATATCCAGTGGATCTAAATTCATACAAATCAGATTTCGGAATAAAAAATAAGTTTTATAGATTTATTTGGTTTTTCGTTGAATTAATTTTATTCAAACCTTTTTCTGGACAAATTTTTAGGAAATGGCGAAACGCTATTTTGGGTTTATTTGGAGCAAATATTCATGCTTCAGTTCACATTTATTCTTCTGTAAAAATTTGGGCTCCATGGAATTTAACGATGGGGGCACATAGTACTTTAGGACCCAAAGTAGATTGCTACAATCAAGGAAGTATAACTATTGGAGCAAATACCATTATTTCTCAAAAAACCTATCTCTGCGCCTCTACGCATGATTTTACAGAGCCTGATTTCCCATTAATTTGTAAACCTATAATTATAGGTGATTCCGTATGGATTGCAGCAAATGCTTTCGTAGGCCCGGGAGTAGTTATTCAGAATGGTGCAGTGGTTGGTGCCCGAGCTGCTGTATTTAAACATGTAGATTCCTGGACCGTTGTAGGTGGGAACCCTGCTCACTTTATTAAAAAACGCGTACTCAAAGCTTATGAATAAAATACCTGTTACCGTTTTAGTTCCTATTAAAAATGAGGAAATCAATCTTAGAAAATCGCTTCCACTGCTAAATGATTTTGATCAAATACTAATTCTGGATTCTCAAAGTACTGATGAATCTCTGAATATAGCTGAATCGTATGGTGCAGAAATTCATCAATTTCACTGGAACGGAAAATTCCCTAAAAAGCGAAACTGGGCGCTTCGAAATCTGGTAATTAAAAACGATTGGGTTTTGTTTTTGGACGCTGATGAATATGTGACTCTGGAATTCATTGAAGAATTAAAAGTTGCCATAACAAGGACTGATGTTAATGGTTATTGGATTGTCTTCCGCAATTACTTTATGGGGCAACAACTCAAACACGGCGATCAATTTAAAAAACTTCCCTTATTTAGAAAAGGCTCTGGAGAATATGAGCGTATCATTGAAGACAGTTGGAGTCACTTAGATATGGAAGTTCATGAACATCCCATTTTAGAAGGTGTTGTGGGCAATCTTAAGGCTCCGATATTGCATAACGATTATAAGGGATTAGAACATTATATCGCCCGCCATAATGCATATAGCAGCTGGGAGGCGCGAAGATTTATAAAACTGAAAGAATCGGGATTTGAAGGGCTTAATAGCAGGCAACGCTTAAAATATAAATTGATAGCCTTAGGTATAATGCCGTTTGCCTATTTTTGGGGAAATTATATTTTAAAAGCGGGTTTTCTAGATGGCATGGCGGGTTATTACTTTTCAAAATACAAGGCCAATTACTTTTTTCAAATACAAACTAAAATAAAGGAACTAACATCATGAAAAAAATACTAGTTACCGGTGGCGCCGGATTTTTAGGTTCGCATTTGTGTGAACGTTTGTTAAAAGAAGGAAACGAAGTTATTTGCCTGGATAATTACTTTACAGGTAGTAAACAAAACATAGTCGAGTTTTTAGACAATCCGTATTTTGAGATGGTACGGCATGATGTCACCGAACCCTATTATGCCGAGGTGGATGAGATTTACAATCTGGCCTGCCCGGCTAGCCCGGTACATTACCAGTATAACCCTATTAAGACCATCAAGACTTCGGTCATGGGGGCTATCAATATGCTGGGGCTTGCCAAACGGGTTAAAGCTCGTATTTTGCAAGCCAGCACGTCTGAAGTCTACGGGGATCCTGCAGTACACCCCCAGCCGGAAAGCTATTGGGGAAATGTTAATCCTATAGGGTTACGCTCGTGTTATGATGAAGGAAAGCGCTGTGCGGAAACATTGTTTATGGATTACCACAATCAAAATGGAGTAGATATCAAAATCGTACGTATTTTTAATACGTACGGTCCTAAAATGAACCCGGAAGATGGACGTGTAGTATCTAATTTTATCGTACAGGCGTTGAAGGGAGAAGATATTACTATTTTTGGTGATGGTCAACAAACCCGTTCATTTCAATATGTAGATGATTTAATCGAAGGATTTTGCAGAATGATGCAGAGTGAAGCGGGGTTTACCGGTCCTGTGAATCTGGGGAATTCAGGCGAATTCACGATGCTCGAGTTGGCAGAACAGGTATTGGATTTGGTGGGCTCCAAATCAAAACTCAAGTTTATGCCCTTACCTCAGGATGACCCTAAGCAGCGTAAACCCGATTCTTCTTTGGCTTATGAAAAATTAAATGGATGGGAGTCAAAAGTTAAATTAAGAGATGGTCTGGAGCAAACGATTGCTTATTTTGATACACTCTTAAGATAAGTTATGCTTAAAATTTCGGTAATTACCATAGTCTATAATAATAAAAATACGATTGAATCCTGTTTACAAGCGGTTTTAAGTCAAGACTATCCCAATATAGAGCATGTAGTAATTGATGGTGGTTCTACAGACGGAACGCAGCAGCTTATTGAAAAATACCAAAATAATCTGGGTTATTATATTTCGGAACCTGATACCGGGCTGTACAATGCCTTAAATAAGGGGATACGCGCAGCTACGGGAGATATCATCGGTATTTTACATTCTGATGATTTTTATCCTAATTCTTCCACATTACGCGAGGTGGCAGCCGCTTTTGAAGCGACTCAAGCTGATGTGGTTTATGGGAACGGGATGTTTGTAAACCGGGAAGACCCTTCCCAAATCAAGCGGGTGTACAAGGGAGCTCCCTTTAGAAAAACTTTGCTGAATTACGGCTGGGTACCCTTGCATACCACCATGTATGCTACAGCGGCTGTATTTGAGAAGTATGGAATGTATGAAGAGAGCTATCGTATTGCCGGGGATTATGAGCTGAGTTTACGCTGGTTTAAAAATCCCGATATTCAGTTTTACTTTTTAGACCGGTGGTTGGTCCAAATGCGTTTGGGAGGAAAAAGTACGACCGCAGCACTTCAAAAAAAGAAATCTGCAGAAGATCTGCATATCATCAGGCGCTATGGCCTGTGGGGTGTACTAACCCTGGGCTTAAAAATTGCCCGAAAAATCCCGCAGTATTTAATACCCCGTTTAATACCTGTAAAATCTCATAACTAGCTCCATTTGCGTTTTTCAAAATATACAATACCGATATCTATTCTTATTCATTTGGTTCTTATAAATGGAATTCTGGGATTTTTTGTACCCGAAACTTACCTGAACTTTTGGGCTATTGTTTACTTCAATTTTTCCTGGGTATTGAGCGCCTATTGGCTTAATTTTTATCCTACTGCGCGTAAAGAACGTTTTTGGGATAACTTCCACCGATTTGTACAGTTGTTAGTCGTTTTTGGGTTGGCGTTTTTTGCCTGGTTTGGCTTTAGAAGAGCGGGTATCACAGCCTCCGGGAATCCATCCTTTGCCTTAGGTGTTATTTATGCGTGCCTTTTGGTCTATCGTGTTTCGTTTTTTTGGGCACGTAGTAGCTATCGTGAGATGGGTGGGAACCAGGTTAATGTTGTGGTAATCGGTCGGGACCGGAATTTGAAAAAAATACGAAGCGTTTTTGATGAAGGGGATTTGGGGTATCGTTATAAGGGGTATTTTGACAATCAACATTCGCAAAGTCCTACCTACTTAGGTAAAATAGAAGAGTGTTTTCAATATGTATTAAACTACAATATCGATCAGATCTTTTGTACCGTTTCCCGCTTGTCACAGGCAGAACTGCTCAATTTGATGGCTTTTGCAGATAACAATATGAAAAAGCTCAAAATCATACCCGATAATAAAGAAATATTTACCCGGGCGATGACGATCGAGATGTATAAGTCTGTGCCCGTTTTAAATATGCGGGAATTGCCTTTAGATACCCTTTGGGCGCACTGGTCAAAGCGTACTTTTGATGTGGTGTTTTCATTATTAGTAATCGTTGGCATTTTGTCGTGGTTGAGTCCTCTAATTTTTATCTTGCAGCGTTTTGATTCTCATGAACCCTTATTTTTTAAGCAAAAGCGGCATGGGGTAGATCGTAAGGTATTTTGGTGCTATAAATTTAGATCGATGACCACCACAGCCGATGCAGACAAAACTATGATGACTAAAAATGATAAGCGGGTTACCAAACTAGGTCGTATTTTGCGCCGTACCAGTATCGACGAATTGCCGCAATTTTATAATGTGCTGCTGGGTGATATGAGTGTAGTAGGGCCACGCCCGCATATGGAACTGCATACCGAGCTGTATCAAAGCTCGGTAGATAAGTATTTGGTGCGGCATTTTGTTAAACCCGGTATAACGGGTCTGGCACAGGTACGGGGATATCGCGGGGAAATCGTGCAACAGGCCGATATCGTTAACCGTACGCGACTCGATATCTTTTATGTGGAAAAATGGTCGTTGCGGTTGGATATTAAAATAATTATTAAAACGGTATTAAATGCCATTCAGGGCGAGGAGAAAGCCTATTGATACCCTTATCGCATGGTTAATCAAAAAAAAAGAAGCTTCTCAACATTATAATCTTAAATTTGGCAAAAACTTTAACGAATGAAATTAATAAAGTGTGCTTGTATCCTAACTGTTGTATTGAGCTTAAGTTCCTGTATTTCGAGAAAGGAAACCGTTTATTTTTACGAGCAGGAACTCGATACCTCCTCGCGACTTGTTAATTTAGATCAACCTGAGCGGTCGCAACTTAAAATAAAGACTAACGATCAGTTGATGATTAGTGTTTCAGCACCTGAGCAGGAAGCGGCATTACCTTTCAACCTACCTGTTGTGGGTATTGGAAATGTTTTAGAAGGAGGTATGCGTCCTACAGGAACTCCTCAACTTCAAAATTATTTGGTAGATCAGAATGGTTTTATAAACTTTCCAATTTTAGGTCAGGTACCAGTTGCCGGTTTAATGCGAAAGGAAATTGCAGAATTATTACAAGAGAAAATTTCAATGTATGTTCAAAATCCAATTGTCGTGGTTCGTTTGGTCAATTTTCAAATTTCCGTACTGGGTGAAGTTAATAAACCGGGAACCTTTCCTGTAAATGATGAATACATTAGTTTACCAAAGGCTTTAGGACTGGCTGGAGATATGACGATTTATGGCAGGCGTGATAACGTGCTGGTTATGCGGGAAGAAAATGGTACGCTTACCAAAGCCTATTTGGATATTACAGACAATGCTATAGTAAATTCTCCCTACTATTACTTAAAACAAAATGACGTTGTTATTGTAGAGCCCAACGGCCCTGCACGTCAGGCAGCAAGTTACAACAGAAATACTTCCTTATATATTTCTGTCGCTTCTGTTTTAATTTCACTAATTGTTGTAATCTCAAGATAATGCCGGATCAATCCTCGTATACTAAAATGGAAGAACAAGAAATTAATATTAGAGAAGAACTTGAAAAGTATTTACGCTACTGGCCATGGTTTATTTTAGGAGTGCTCACCGCCTTAATCATCGCCTTTATTTATTTAAAATTAAGTATTCCTGTTTACCAAACCGTTGCCAGTGTTATTATTAAAGATGAAGAAAGCAACGGAGGCGGTTTAGGTGCTGAGGCTGCAGCATTTGCCGATTTGGGTCTCCTGGGAGGTATGAGCACCAATAGTATAGAAAATGAAATAGGGCTTCTCAAATCCCGTAGGTTGATGATTAGTACCATACAGGCGCTTAAAGCGAATGTAGAGTATTATGATTTAGAGGGGGTTAAAGAAGATGAGTTGTATTTGAATACGCCCTTTCTCGTGGAAGTTATTACGATTGATGAAGCCTTACTCAGTAAAGCCGCCAGCGCAGCGCTGAATGTGTTTACCATAGAACCTAAAGAACAAGGAACCCTGACCTTAACCTTTGTGGAAACCGGGAACTCCCAATTGGTAAAAATTGGGGAACTGGTTAATTTACCATTTGGTACGTTTATGTTTAAGGATAATCGTTTTGATGCGAATGGAGCAACGGTGTCTGAAAAAAACCGGGTGTTGATAAAGATTAAAAAAGTTGTTGATGTAGCCGATAGATACCGACAAGCTATACAAATAAATTTAATAGAAGAAAACGCGACTCTTCTTATGATGAGTTTGGGGAGTACCGTAAAAGAAAAGGCTCAAAATATTCTAGATCAGTTAATTTTTGAATACAATAAAGAGGCCATTGAAGATAAAAATGAGGTGGCGGTAAGTACTGCGCGTTTTATTGACGAGCGCTTAAAAATAATTAGTGGCGAACTCGACACGGTAGAGGTAGGGCTTGAAGAATTTAAAGAAGACAACAGTCTTACCAACATCGAAGCCGAAGCCTCGCTTATTATCGAAAATGCGAGTGAGTATCGAAAGCGCGAACAGGAACTGCAAACCCAACTGTCTATATCCCGATCGATGCTGAGCTATCTTAAAAACGATACCGATAACAGTGGATTGTTACCTGCTAATGTAGGTTTAGAGAGCGAATCTGTGAATACGCAAATTGCCAACTACAACCAATTGGTTTTAGAACGCAACCGAATCTTAGCCGGTGCTACCGAGTTGAACCCGACGGTTACCCGTCTCAATTCACAAATTAATCAGCTTAAGGCTAATATTATAAACGGGCTTGAACAAACCTTATCTAACTTACGAATCGCTGAGAATGATTTAAACAGACAATCCCGTTTAATAGGTTCTGAAATTTCGAAGGTTCCTGCTAAAGAGCGTCAGTTTAGAGATATTTCGCGTCAGCAAAATATTAAAGAAGCCCTGTATATATTTCTGCTTCAGAAACGCGAAGAGAATTCGTTGTCCTTAGCGGCGACTGCCCCTAAAGCAAAAATTGTAGATAGCGCGTATTCTATAAATATACCCCTATCTCCAAAACCGAAAATCATTTTTGCAGCAGCTTTGTTATTGGGTCTGGCAATTCCTTTTCTGGTCATTTATATTAAACGCTTACTCAATAATAAAATAGAGCGTCGAGAAGATATTGAGAAAGTAACCAAATCTATTCCTATTGTAGGGGAATTACCCAGTATTGCTAAAGGAGAATCTGATCTGGTAGTCGAAAATGACCGTTCGGTACTGGCGGAGTCTTTTAGAATACTTACTACCAATTTGCAATATTTATTAGTTAATGCAAAGAATGATGATAGAGGGTATTGTATTTATACAACTTCAACGGTAAAAGGAGAAGGGAAAACCTTTACCTCAATCAACCTCGCTATGACACTGGCTAATACCGGTAAAAAGGTTGTTTTAATTGGAGCAGATTTACGTAATCCGCAATTACAGCGTTACGATACGGGTTCTAAAAGTCTTTTAGGTGTAAGTGATTATTTAGTGAATAATGATCACGATCTTAAAGATTTGGTACACGATTCTAAATTTCATGATAACCTTAAATTATTTTTATCTGGTAGTATTCCTCCTAATCCATCTGAACTATTAAGACAGGGCAAGTTTGGAACGATGTTAAAGGAGCTTCAGGCGAAATTTGATTATGTAATTGTAGATACTGCACCGTCAATGCTCGTTACCGACACATTTTTAATTAGCAAGCACGCAGATCTAATTTTATATGTTACGCGAGCAGGTTACACCGAGAAACGTTTGTTACAATTTGCCGTAGATTCGACAAATGAGGGTAAATTACACGATGTAAGTTTTGTAATTAATGATGTGAAAAATGCAAACTTCGGTTATGGTAATAAATATGGTTATGCATATGGACAAACACAACCTAGTTTATGGGAGCGCTTTAAAAATAGCTTCTAAATAGTTTTAAATACATCATTAATAAAAAGCCCTTAGAATTTCATTCTAAGGGCTTTTTATTTTTTTAAAGTTTACGTCCTACTCAACAATAGGAATCTGAATTTGAATTTTTGTTCCAATATTTTTCTCGCTTTCAATCGACATTATTCCTTCTAAGTTTGCTACTAGTTCTTTTACAAACAATAGTCCCATTCCATAACCTAATTCACCAGAGGTGCCATTTTTATGTACAGATTGAGTATTTAAAATAGAATTAACCTGTGATTGTGTCATTCCAATTCCTGAATCTGCTACAGTAATAGAAAGGATTTTTCTTTGTTCTGAGTTTGTTATATTAAGCGCTACTTCAACTTGTTCTTGTGATTGAGTAAACTTTATCGCATTTGCAATTAGATTGCCTACTAGAGGCAATAAGTTTCGCTTAGGAAACTTTAAAGGATTAGACTCCGCATTTATTGAAAGAGAAATTCCTTTTGATTTTGCCTGCGGTGCATATAAATCAGTTAATTTTTTACCTAAAGATTCTAATGTAAATGTAGCTTCGTCTACATGGGTAGAACCAAAATTGTCATCTTTTAAGATATCGCTGGTTAATTGGAGAATACCTGCAGCAGCGGATGAAATAGAATCGACGATTTCCTTGATTTCTGTTTTTGTTATATTCTCATAATCTATGAGTTCGACAAGTTGAGATATACCGCTCAACGGACTTCTAATATCGTGGGCGAGTCTTAGTTTAATAAGTTTTTCATCATAGATAGATTGCTTCGCCTTTTGTAATTCGTATTTTAATTCGAGTTGTTTTACAATTTGTTTAGCAATTATATGTAGCTGCTGAATCTGTGCTTCAGACAGGTCTTCGATATGTTTACTACCCACACAAAGTGTTCCTACAGCGATAGTATCGTTAAGTTTAAGCGGTATACCATAATAGAATTTGTATCCCTCTTTTGTGACAAATGACGACTGATTGAACCGCGGATCTAAATCAACTCGGGACTTAAAGTCGGTATCTTCTTGAATCGTGATATTGCAAATAGAATCTTCACGATTCATTTGAGAAAATTCGTTACACGAACTTGCAACTGTCCACTGCGTATAGTTATCGATTAAATTAACCTCAGAAAGTTCGGTGCCTGCAACTTTTGCCGCTAAGGTGCTAAGCGGACCAAATTCATTGCGCAATGCCTCGTAGTCCAGATCTAAGTCTGCCAATTTCTGAACGCGTACAATATCTTTGGGTATCAATTCTTTAAGTTTTAGGGGGCCTAAAAGTACTATATATTAGAAGTTAAACTATACATTTTCTACTCATTAAAATTAATTTAACAATCAATTTTGTGCGCCTCGTATTGTGATATTTTAATCGAATTTATCTAGATTTTAAGGCCTCATTTACGAATTATTAGAGGAAACGCGAGGTTTAATTTTAAAAGGTCTAAATACAAACAATTGATATTTAGTTATTTATATTGATTCTGCGTCAACTACTTCGTAAATTCAAGATAATTAACTCAAAAAATGTAATGAGATGGCAATCAGACTTGGTAATAGTTGTTCAAATTGTGAGAATCTTTTGGCAACAAATCAATGTAAAATTCACGGGGTACAAGTAAATGCAAATTATACCTGTGATAGTTTTACTATGATGCAGGCTTTAAAAAATGATCCTAATTGTACTACGTGTACACGATTTCACGGCCCTACTTGTGCAAATCCTTTAAAGGCAGCTCCAGAAATGCTTTGTTCGCATTGGGCCCCTCAAAGTGGTGCGGCATAATTTGATGATAATCCATATAAAAGCCGAATATCAATATTCAAATTGGTATTCGGCTTTTTAAGTTATGTAAAGTTCTGAGATAGCTACTTTTTTAAAGCAGATTCAATAGCTTTTTGCGCCAATGGTTCCATTACCTTATAGCCTGCTAGCGTAGGGTGAACACCATCATAAGAAAGCGGATCTTTAATACCGAAAGATGCATTAACCATTGCGGAATAATAATCGAGATATATAAACTCTTTACGTTCAGCATATGCTTGAAGTTGGTTATTGATTCTTTTAATGGGCTCTATTGATTTCACTTCGGGTTTCCAGGGATATTTTGCAGCAGGTAAAATCGAAGCTATAATAACTTTTATAGAATTGGCTTCAGCTAATTCTGCCATCGAAATTATATTGCCCACAATCTGTGCTTCAGTCATGGGTCCTGTGTTTCCGGCAATATCATTTGTGCCGGCCAAAATAACAACTACCTGTGGATTTAAATCAATTACATCCTGCCTAAATCTTAATAGCATTTGTGGTGTTGTTTGACCACTAATTCCACGTCCTACAATATTGTTTTCAGTGAAAAAATCAGGATCATTTGTAACCCAACCCTCAGTAATTGAATTCCCCATAAAGACTACCCTCTTCTGAAGGTTACTAGTACTATCTATCATTTTATTGGCTTCAGTATACTTATTAAGATTTGCCCAATCCTGAGCATTTGCTCTAAATAAAGAACCAAAAGTAATAAGAAACAAATACATTAAAAGGCGAAGTTTTCTATTCATAATAGGGTGTTCCATTGCGTTACAGTTATTATTTTTTATAATGTGTAGCCTTCGCGATAATTACGTTTTACAAATTGGTTTGCTTCCTCAAAATTAGTAACACGCATAGCTTCAGAATCCCAAAGCATTTCAATGTAGCGGCCTGGATAATCAAATCGTCCATCGCTACGTTCTTTGCGCACATCAAAACCGCGTATGGCTAAATTGGCTATAAGTAATGTTTCAGTCAAAGGACCTGCTACGCTAAATGGCGAGCTCACTTCTTTCTTTCCGTAGCCGGCAAGTGAAGCTTCTACCCATTGCGCATAATGACCGTTAGCACCTCCTGGAACTCGCTCATACTTCTCAGCAACATGAACTTGATCTGTTTTTGAAGTAGGGATGAGACGTGGGTTTTCAGAATAGGTACCACACATCATTTTACCTTTTGTACCTATAAACAACACACCATTTCCTCCATCTCCAAAAACTTCATTGGGACCCAGTTCTTCAGGACGTGCCGGTTGTATTCCACCATCCATCCAATGTAATTTTACATCGCCTTTTGTTTTATCGGTTTGTGCAAAAGTCATAGTGACATGACTAGATGGAGGGCAAGCTTCTGGGAAGTAACCACGCTTAAACTCATCTACATATACGCTTCCTACACTACATTGAACATCTTTAGGATATTTAAGATTTAATACACGAATAGGAACCTCCACAAGATGACATCCCATATCTCCTAAAGCACCTGTGCCATAATCCCACCAGCCTCGCCAGTTAAAAGGAACCAATCCTCCTACATAATCTTTGTATGGAGCCGTACCTAACCACAAATCCCAATCTAATTCGCTGGGAACAGGAGCAGCTGTTTTAGGCCACGGGATCCCCTGAGGCCATACAGGACGATCTGTCCAACAATAAACTTCTTGAATATCACCTATAAGTCCTGCATCAAACCATTCGCTCATAATACGAGTTCCGTTATTAGAAGCGCCCTGATTTCCCATTTGCGTAACTACTTTATATTTTTCAGCAGCTTTGGTTAATTGTCGCGCTTCATAAATATCGTGAGTAAGCGGTTTTTGTAGATAAATATGCTTACCAGATTTCATAGCAGCTATTGCAGGAGCTGCGTGATTATGGTCTGGAGTTGCAATGGATACCGCATCAAAATTCTTCTCTTCTTTATCAAGTAGTTCTCGCCAGTCTTTATAATATTTAGCTTTAGGAAAACGAGCTCTTGAATTTGCAGCTCTACGATCATCAACATCACATAAGAAAGCGATGTCTGCTTTGCCAGAATCTGCAAAACTTTTAATATCACTTTCTCCTTTACCGCCTACACCTATTCCTGCAATCAATAGTTTGTCACTGGGAGCCGTAAATCCTACACCACCTAGCACGTGACGCGGAACAATAGATATTCCTATAGATGCCAACGATGCTTTCTTGATAAAATCTCTTCTGGGTGTAGAAGCTGTTTTGGAGTTTTCTTTCATTATTCTGAATATTTTAGTTTTTGGAATGAAAAGTTATGCATTTTCTGATGTTTTTTTGTCACATCAATAAAAATTTATAATTATTACATTCTTACTATATAGATGATCGCCTCCAATATATTTTTAAAACTTCTGATATAACTTTGATCGATGAATAGCGAGTTAATTTTTAAATATGAATATGGCGATAAAACCTGATAAATTTGTTCTTTCAATTATTGCAGTATTAGTAGTTTCATATCTCTTTCCAGATTGGGGAGTTCAAGAGGACTTGATACCAATTAATCTAATTACTACAATTGGAGTTTCATTAATTTTCTTTTTTTATGGCGTAAAGTTGAGTCCGTCAAAATTAAAAGCAGGTTTAAGCAACTGGAAGCTTCACGTACTTATACAGGTTTCAACATTTGTAATATTCCCTTTTTTAGTTTTGCTTACTAAGCCATTAATAGCTACTGAATCTCAAGAAATAATATGGCTTGCATTCTTTTTCTTGGCAGCACTGCCATCTACGGTGAGTTCGTCTGTGGTAATGGTGTCAATAGCAAAAGGAAATATTCCTTCGGCAATATTTAATGCGAGTATTTCGGGACTTATAGGTATACTTCTTACACCCTTATGGATGGGACTTTTTGTAGATCCTGCTCAGAGTGATTTCAATTTTACAGATATATATGTAAAACTTATCATTCAGATAATTTTACCAGTAGTTTTTGGGATGTTATTGCAAAGATATTTAAGCGATTTTGTTCAAAAACACAGCTCTAAACTAACCCTATTTGATAAGGGAATTATCTTGCTTATAATTTACAAGAGTTTTGCAGAATCGTTTTCTGAGAATTTATTCAGTACGGTTTCTGTTATAGATCTAAGTCTTTTATTCTTAGGCGTTATTGTATTATTTGTGTGTGTTTTTCTAATTACAAGTTATGGGAGTAAGCTTTTAGGGTTTAATACCGAAGATCAAATAACGGCTCAATTTTGTGGTACCAAAAAATCACTGGTGCACGGTACTGTTTTCTCTAAAATACTCTTTGGCAATATGGCAACTTTAGGAATTATACTGTTGCCACTTATGTTATTTCACGCATCACAAATTATGATCATAAGTACGATCGCGTCTCGATATGCAAGAAGACCAGAAGCTATTTGATGAAAACTAAGAAACCCAGCGCTCAAAAATGTCATACTCAAAAACAGCTTCTTTTTGTAATTGTATTTTTTCAATATTTGCTGACATCGTTAAATACCTACTTATAATACGATCTGCATAAGCTGAACTCTTTTGAGGAATTAATTGGTTTGTAAAATCTTCAACCTTGGTTATATTTTCAGTAGATTCTATAAAACCGTAACCGGCATATTTGCCTTGTTTCAGATAAATAAAAGATTTCTCCTCTGTGGTTCTTCCTTCAGTAAGAATGAGACAGGAGTCATCATAGGTACTAATAAATTCAAAAGCTTCGGCGACTCTTTTGTTGTATGTAACAGGGTCTATTTCTTCTTTGCAAAAACCGCTACAGTCTTTGATTTTATAATGATTGCATTCTCCATTATTTTGCTGTAAGCTGCAGTATTTAGGACATAAATTATAAGTCTCGCAAATTGATTCTAAAAAAAATATAGCTTCTTCACGCGTGTAGAATTGCATCCAACTTACCGGAGCTATTTTATTTTTATGAAGTGCAAATTGATGTATTCCTTTTTTATTTAAATAGGAGGTAAGCTTATATGGTTTTGCAGGATTTTTTTGTGCTTTATTAAATTTTGGATAATATTTTAAAATGAGTTCGGCTTCCCTGAGAAGAGCAAGAAGTTCACTGCCAGTACGTTCATAATCTATAGTATGGGTATCTTGTAACAATGCATATTTACGATTGCTTTTCTCTCTAAAATGCGATAATACTCTTTTCTGAATGTTGATAGCTTTGCCAATATACAGCGGAGTGCCCTTTTTATCTTTGAAGAAATACACACCTGCAGTTGTAGGTAAGTTTTCAAAATCTGAAGATTTAAAATGAGGCGGTAAATAAGATTCTTTAGATTTTCTATTTAAAAACCCCGAAATCACATCGTAATCCGGATCAAGTTCTAAACAACGTTTAAATAATAGTACGGTTGCTTCCGTATCTCCTTGAGCGCGGTGTCTGTCGCGATGGGGAATGTTTATAGAAGTACAAAGATTCCCGAGGCTGTAAGAAAATAATCCCGGAATCAATTTTTTAGATAAGCGGACGGTGCACAGTCGTTTACGATTAAAGTCTATCCCTGCAGATTCAAATTCAGAGCGAACAACATTATAGTCAAAGCCCACATTGTGCGCAACAAAAATACAATCACGAGTGACTTCATTTATCGCTGATGCTACTTCTTCAAATCGAGGAGCGTGAGCAACCATCGCATCATTAATTCCTGTTAGTTTCTCTATATAATAGGGAATATCACGCTGTGGATTAATTAAGCTTACAAAACGATTAACCTCTTCACCGTTTTGCAGAACAATGATACAAATCTCCGTAATTTTATTATCCTTTATTCCGCCACCGGTAGTTTCAACATCTATGATGGCAAACTTCGCTTCTTCCATAATTCAAAATTAAGATATTCTGAAATGCTAAAGAAGGAAAATATCCACATTAACGGAAATTATCCGATATCAGCGCGGTTCATTTTTTTATAAAATAAAATCCGGAGTACTTACTCCGGATTTTCATTTAATTAGTTTCTTCTTCGTTAAGAAACCATTCTATTTTTTCAACTTCAGTTTTACAACCACAGTAGAAAGGAGCGCGCTCGTGAAGCTCTGTCGGGATACGTTCCATTATACGGCCGTATCCATCTGAAGCTTTTCCGCCGGCTTGTTCTGCTAAGAAAGCCATCGGGTTACATTCATATAAAAGTCTCAGTTTTCCTTTAGGAGAAGTTGTTCCGGTAGGATATAAATACACCCCGCCAAGTAGCATATTTCTATGAAAGTCTGCAACTAAAGAACCAATATATCTTGATGTAAAAGGTCTGTTTTCTTCTTCATTTAACTCTTGCGTCCATCGTATGAATTTTTTAATTCCCTGCGGAAAATGAACATAATTACCCTCGTTTATAGAGTAAATGCGTCCAGATTCAGAATGTTTCATATGAGGATGTGATAAGAAAAATGAACCTATCCCAGGATCAAAAGTAAATCCGTGGGTACCATTACCTGTAGTATAAACCAGCATAGTCGATGTCCCATAGATAAGATAACCCGCAGCAACCTGGTTAATTCCCGGTTGAAGAAAATCTTCTAGGGTTACCGGAGTTCCTACCGGGCTTATACGTCTGTATATGCTGAAGATTGTTCCCACAGTGATATCTACATCGATATTAGAAGAACCGTCTAGTGGATCAATTAGAACTACATAATTTGCATTTTTGTGCTTTTCTTCATTAAAGACTAAAAAATCTTCCAACTCTTCTGATGCTAATCCGCAAATTTCACCACGATCTTTGAGAGTACTTATAAACATATCATTTGCAAGAACATCTAGTTTTGCTTGTGATTCTCCCTGCACATTTTCTTGACCGGCTTTACCTCGAATTTCGGCAAGTCCCGCTTTGTTAATTTCCTGATTTACCATTTTTCCGGCTAAACGAATAGCACTTAAAAGAGAGCTAAGTTCTCCCTTTGCATATGGAAAATCTTTTTGATTCTGAATAATAAATTCACCTAGTGTAGTGTGTCTTTCCATAATGTATGGTGGTTGTCTTAAAAGGGCTGATTATTAAGTTAATGATTGCAAATTACAATAAATTACCTCTTTATGAGGTCGAAAATTTATCAATTTAGTATCAAATTAATATGCTATTCTAACTTATGTATAAGGTATTTTGAGATATCCGTAGCGTATATGTAATTACCTCCTAGGTCCTTAACCAGTTATTTTGAATACATAACTAAATTCAACCCTAATTTTGACATAAATACGATATCGTTCTGCCTTAAAACTTTTAATTTTCAGAATTATTTATAAGATATGAGTAAACGAGTAGTAGTAATAGGAGGAGGATTTGCAGGAATTAATCTTGTGAAATATTTAATTAAATCTTCAGACTTTGAGGTTACTCTCGTAGATAAAAACAACTACAATTTTTTCCCACCACTCTTATATCAGGTATCGACCGGCTTTTTAGATCCTTCCAGTATAACATTTCCTTTTCGGAATCTTTTTAGAGGAAAGCAAAACTTTAGATTTAGAATGGGGGAGTTGCTTGAAGTAAAACCAGAATTAAAACAAATAGTATTAGATACTGGTAAATTATCTTATGATTATCTGGTTATAGCAACAGGAACCCAAACCAACTTTTTTGGCTTAGATCAATGTCAGCGTTATGCCATCCCTATGAAAACACTGGAGGATGCTTTAGAAATGCGTAATTTGTTACTTCAACGTCTGGAACAGGCTACCAGAATAAATGATAAGTCAGAGCGATTACCATTTCTTAATATGGTTATCGCAGGAGGTGGGCCTACCGGAGTTGAAATTTCGGGAATCTTTGCCGAATTACGCAATAATACCATCCGTAAAGAATTTCCCGAACTTATAGGATCGGGATCAAAAATTTATCTTGTAAATGGGGGAGGAGAACTGCTTTCTCCTATGAGTAAGAAAAGTCAGGAATACACGTATAAAAAACTGCAGGATATGGGGGTTGAGATCTTATTAAATACTCGCGTTGTAGATTTTGATGGTGAGAAAGTAATGATGAAAGATGGATCGCATATCTATAGCAAAAATCTTATATGGGCGACAGGTGTAACTGGTTATAAATTTCAAGGTATACCCGATGAGGTTTATAAACGCGGTAACCGTATAATTGTTGATGCTTATAACAGAATTACGGGTCAGGAAGCGATATACGCAATAGGAGATTCATCGATTTGTTATGCTGACCCGAATTTTCCTGAAGGGCATCCTCAGTTAGCCCAAGTAGCTATGCAACAAGGTGTATTACTAGCAAAAAATCTAAAAAGACAAAATTCTAATAAGGTTCAGATTCCATTTATTTATAAAGACCGTGGATCAATGGCTATTATAGGAAGCAATAAAGCCGTGGCAGATGTGCCTAGTCCACGATTACATCTTAACGGATTTATCGCTTGGGGAGCTTGGCTATTTGTGCATCTATTTGCATTAATTGACTATCGCAACCGGGTACGTACCTTTTACAATTGGTCTACTGAATATTTAACCAAAAACCAAGATTTACGTCTCATTATAAGACCCAAAAAGAGTATTTCATCGACCGATGATTCTAAAGGTTAATTTTCTTCAAGTAACCTTTAACAAATAATTCCTACAAATAAATTCCTACGTAAATTAAACTTCAGAAGAAGCGCTTACACTTTTTTTGAGTTATATAATTATTGTATTTTATATATATATTATTAAAATTTCTCAGCAAAATTGCATTTTGTGTTCGATAGTCATACTTAAAAGTTGTAATAGTAATTAATTTACACTTGTGAAATATTACTATTTTCAAATAATAATATTCAAATTTGTGTATTACATCGATTAAATAAGTCTTTAAAGGAGTGTTTATATAATTTTAATATAGAACTAATAAACTCTCATTTATGATTCCAAAATTACAATTCTCAAAGCTAGTGTCAGAATTCTAGTGCATTCGAAACTTATTTAAGTCCTTCTCCAAATTTCAAAAAAAAATCCTCTAAACTATTGATTGAATGCTATATGCATTTTCGATCTAAGTTCTATTGTCAATTTTTTAAGTGAATCACTTTCGTTTAACTCTCATTTTTAAACCTAACTATTATGCAGAACTCTACATTTCAGAAAATAAAAATCAATCTGTTATTTTTCTTGATCTTATTTTCAGTTCCCATTTTGTCAGTATTTTCTCAAACAAGAACATTTGCGACCAATGAATTAGATAGTCAATTTGTGACTTCTGTACCGTTTGCAATAGATGGTAATTTAAATACAGAAGCACGTATTCGCGCCTACTCAGGAATTACTGCATTGGGTGTAGTTCTAAATCCTCCTACGATAGGAGTTCTTGAGTTAGGATATGATAGCCCCATTCCCGCCGAAGCTGTAACCTATGTAAAAATTGAAGCCGAAGATCAAATTATAGATGTACTATTAGGTGGTACCCTTGGCGGCTTAGTAGGTGATGTTTTAGATATTGTGCTAGGTGGACAACGTCTAGTTATAGAGGCAAAAAACGGAAACACTACAGTATTGACGGCAGACACACGGCAGCCAAATACATTTAATACAAATAGAGTACGCGTTGTAATTGATGCTAACGGTGATTTTTTTATAGCACTTAAACCGAATCAAACTTATTCAAGCATTCGTATTACAAATTCTACAGGAAATGGGCTATTAGGATTAGGAACCACACGAGATGCATATGTTTCAGGTGCTTTTACTGCGTCAGGAAATGCAATTTGTAATGAGCCGGCATTTACTTCTTTTCGTTCAAACGGTGTTACGTTAGACGCCTTAAGATTAGCCGGAGCCGGAGTTACAAATCCGGAAAATGCAATTGATTCAGATCCAACTACTTTTTCACAGATAAGTTTAGGGTTATTGGCAGTAGCCGGTTCAGTCGAGCAAAATATTTATTTTGAGACACCATCACAACCTGATGAGGATTTTAAAGTAAGCTTGAGAGTAGATCCAACGCTGCTAGCAGTTGGTCTGGCAAACAATATCGAATTAGTAGCATACAACGGCACACAATTAGTAAGTTCTTCAAATCTAACATCTCTTTTAAACTTAGATCTTCTAGGGCTATTACAAAGTAATGCTATTGTACAAGTTCCTTTTGATGTGGCTGGTCCGGCAGATCGTATAGTAGTACGTTATCAATCGTTAGTAAACGCCAGTGTTTTTCAGCGCATAGACCTTTTTGATGTTGCAATAACTTCGGGGATACCTATTTTAGATAGTGCATCATTAAATGCTGAAGTATGTGTAGGAGAAAGCGCTTCATTAACAGCAACTACAAATACAGCTGGAGCACAATTGAGATGGTATGATAGCGTAAGTGGTGGTAATTTACTGGCCACGGTTAATAGTGGTGACGCGTTTACAACTGATGCTTTAACTGAAGATACCACATTTTATGTGGCTTCATATCTTCCAAGCTGCGCAGAGGAGTCGGGTAGAATTCCTGTCAAAGTTTCTGTTAATCCATTGCCAGAGTCGGGAGATATCACAGTATTAGGACTAGATCTTCCTATATGTATTCCTGAAATTTTAAATATTATACCCACAACTACTTTAGAAGGAAATTTTAAGTATTACTTAGATTCAAACGGAAGTGTAGAAATAACTAATGGTCTGGTTGATGGAGATCTAACGTATGAAATAAATGCCGAAGGTGAATTAGAAATTAAAGGTTTGACGGGAGCAAATACCCCTACGCAAATCTATATAAGTCTTGTGGATGCGGTTACCGGCTGTGAGAATGCACCTGGTGATCTAAAGGTCGTAGAAATAACCTTAAATGAAGGGCCACAACCTACAATTGCATTAGAGCCAATAACCGGTGATGGAATTATTAATAAATCGGAGTCTTCAGGACCAGTTGCTGTAACTGGTACTGTAGGAGGAGATGCGCAAGTGGGAGATCCTGTAACAGTTACTGTAAATACTTTTGAGTATGATACGACAGTTCTTGCAGGATTAACTTTTACAGTTAATGTTCCCGGGAATCAGCTTATTGGTGATACAGATTTAACGATTGAAGCTGGGGTTACGGCTACAGAACTGTTATGTCAAACAACAGTTTCAACCAGTATAACCTATCTACTAGATGTTGTAGCACCAACAAAACCTACCGTTGAATCTCAAATTACAAATAATACCACGCCAACAATTACAGGAACTCTAGATTCTGTAGATGAGATTTCTGTCACAGTAAATACAGTTACGTATTTAGAAGGAGATGGTGATTTAACAGATAATGGAGACGGTACCTGGACATTAATTATTCCTTCAGGAAATGAAATTCTTGATGGAACCTACAATGTGGTGGCGACTGTTACAGATGCTGCAGGAAACACAGCTAGTGATGATACTACAAATGAACTAATCATTGATACCATAGATCCTACCATTCCTACAGTCTTTCCACAAATAACTAGTGACACTACACCTACAATTATGGGTACTGCAGATTCAGTTGATTTAATTGAAGTTCGTGTAAATTCAATTACTTATTTAGAAGGAGATGGTAATTTAGTAGACAATGCTAATGGGACTTGGACACTAATTATACCTGTAGGAAATGAATTAGCAAATGGTATATATGATGTTACAGTTACAGCTGTTGATTTAGCAGGAAATAGCTCGAGCGATATTACGCTTAATGAGTTGATTATCGATAATACCATTCCTACAACGCCAACAGTAGTACCGCAAGTAACTAGTAATACAACGCCAACAATAACTGGAACTGCGGATAGCGATGATGTCCTTACCGTTACAGTAGATGGTGTAATTTATACCGAAGGAGATGGGAATCTTACCGATAATACTGATAATACTTGGACGCTAATAATACCTGCAGCTTTAACTGATGGTATATATGATGTTAAAGCAACCGTAGTTGGCATAGGTGGAACAGCTACAGATGCAACTATAAATGAACTTACCATCGACACTGTAGCACCCACAGTTCCAACAGTTGATGAACTTATAGCAAACACCAGTACACCAACAATCACGGGAACATTAGATTCTGCTGATGAGATTTCTGTTACAGTAAATATTGTTACTTATACAGAAGGTGATGGTGATTTAGTTGACAATGGAGACGGCACGTGGACTTTAGTTATTCCAGTAGGAAATGAAATTCCAGATGGTACGTATGATGTTGAAGTAACAGTAACCGATGCTGCAGGCAATACTGCTAATGATGCAACAGTAGACGAGTTAATTATCGACACCGTGGCACCTACAGTTCCTACTGTTGATGAACTTGTAGCAAACACCAGTACACCAACAATCACTGGAACATTAGATTCTGCTGATGAGGTATCTGTTACTGTAAATACTGTTACCTACACAGAAGGAGATGGAGATTTAGTTGACAATGGAGATGGCACTTGGGAATTAGTTATTCCGGTAGGAAATGAAATTCCAGATGGTACGTATGATGTTGAAGTAACAGTAACCGATGCTGCAGGCAATACTGCTAATGACACGACAGTTGATGAATTAACAATCGACACTGTAGCGCCAACCGCTCCAACGGTAGATCCTCTTGTAGCAAACACCAGTACACCAACAATCACCGGAACATTAGATTCTGCTGATGAGATATCTGTTACTGTAAATACTGTTACCTACACAGAAGGAGATGGAGATTTAGTTGACAATGGAGATGGCACTTGGGAATTAGTTATTCCGGTAGGAAATGAAATTCCAGATGGTACTTATGATGTAGAGATAACAGTAACTGATACTGCAGGAAATACTGCCAGTGATGCAACAGTAGATGAGTTAACTATAGATACCGTTGCACCCACAGTTCCAACAGTTGATGAACTTATCGCAAATACCAGTACGCCAACGATCACGGGTACTTTAGATTCTGCAGATGAAATTTCTGTCTTAGTAAACGGAGTTACCTACACAGAAGGCGATGGCGATTTAACAGATAATGGCAATGGCACTTGGGAATTAGTTATTCCGGTAGGAAATGAAATTTCAGATGGTACGTATGATGTAGAGGTAACGGTAACAGATACTGCAGGCAATACTGCCAGTGATGCAACAGTAGATGAGTTAATTATCGACACTGTAGCGCCAACCGCTCCAACGGTAGATCCTCTTGTAGCCAATACAGTTACTCCAACAATCACGGGAACTTTAGATTCTGCAGATGAGATTTCAGTGATTGTAAATGGAGTTACTTACACAGAAGGTGATGGAGATTTAGTTGACAATGGAGATGGCACCTGGGAATTAGTTATTCCGGTAGGAAATGAAATTCCAGATGGTACGTATGATGTAGAGGTAACGGTAACCGATAACGCGGGTAATACTGCCAGTGATGCAACAGTAGATGAGTTAATTATCGATACCATTGCACCTACAGTTCCTACAGTTGATGAACTTGTAGCTAATACAAATACTCCAACTATCACGGGTACTTTAGATTCTGCAGATGAGATTTCTGTCTTAATAAACGGAGTTACCTACACTGAAGGAGATGGTAATTTGACAGATAATGGCGATGGCACTTGGGAATTAGTTATTCCAGTAGGAAATGAAATTTCAGATGGTACTTATGATGTAGAGGTAACAGTAACTGATACTGCAGGAAATACTGCCAGTGATGCAACAGTAGATGAGTTAATTATCGATACCATTGCACCTACAGTTCCTACAGTTGATGAACTTGTAGCTAATACAAATACTCCAACTATCACGGGTACCTTAGATTCTGCAGATGAAATTTCTGTCTTAGTAAACGGAGTTACCTACACAGAAGGCGATGGCGATTTAACAGATAATGGCAATGGCACCTGGGAATTAGTTATTCCGGTAGGAAATGAAATTTCAGATGGCACGTATGATATTGAAGTAACGGTAACTGATGACGCGGGTAATACTGCTAATGATGCAACAGTAGATGAGTTAACTATAGATACCGTTGCACCCACAGTTCCAACGGTAGATCCTCTTGTAGCTAATACAGCTACCCCAACAATCACCGGAACTTTAGATTCTGCAGATGAGATTTCTGTCTTAGTAAATACTGTTACTTATACAGAAGGAGATGGAGATTTAGTTGACAATGGCGATGGCACTTGGGAATTAGTTATTCCGGTAGGAAATGAAATTCCAGATGGTACGTATGATGTTGAAGTAACAGTAACCGATGCTGCAGGCAATACTGCTAATGATGCAACAGTAGATGAGTTAACTATAGATACCGTTGCACCCACAGTTCCAACAGTTGATGAACTTATCGCAAATACCAGTACGCCAACGATCACGGGTACTTTAGATTCTGCAGATGAAATTTCTGTCTTAGTAAACGGAGTTACCTACACAGAAGGCGATGGCGATTTAACAGATAATGGCAATGGCACTTGGGAATTAGTTATTCCGGTAGGAAATGAAATTCCTGATGCAACCTATGATGTGGTAGCTACTACTACGGATGCTGCGGGTAATACTGCTAATGACGCAACAGTGGACGAACTTATCATAGACACCGTGGCACCCACAGTTCCAACAGTTGATGAACTTATAGCAAACACCAGCACACCAACAATCACAGGAACCTTGGATTCTACTGATGAGATTTCTGTCTTAGTAAACGGAGTTACCTACACAGAAGGTGATGGCGATTTAACAGATAATGGAGATGGCACTTGGGAATTAGTTATTCCAGTAGGAAATGAAATTCCTGATGGCACTTATGATGTTGAAGTAACGGTAACTGATGACGCGGGTAATACTGCTAATGATGTCACAGTAGACGAAATTACAATTGATACATCAAATGTAAATCAGCCAATAGCGCCTACTGTAACTGCTCAGGTAACAAGCGATAGTACACCTTTAATAATGGGTACTGCAACTTCAGGAGATATGTTGACCGTTTCAGTGAATGGATTTACATATCAAGAAGGGGACGGCAATTTAACTGACAATGGTAATGATACCTGGTCTCTTACCATTCCTACTGGTAATGAAATACCACAAGGAACATATGATGTGGTTGCAACTGCAACAAATTCCTTTGGTAATTCTAATTCAGATTCTACATCAGACGAACTGATTGTACGAGTTGAAACCCCAATAGGTGATGCAAATCAAAGCTTCTGTGCATCAGATAATCCTACCTTAACTGATATCGTATTAAATACATCAGACGTTAAATGGTATGCTCAAGCATCTGGAGGGGTGGCATTAGATCCTAATTCAGAATTGTTAAATGGTACAACATATTATGCAGCTCTTGTTGTTAACTCGCTGGAAAGTACAGAGAGATTTGGGGTAACTGTTACACTTACTCAACCCGTTCAAGCAACTTTAGATGCATCAGTAGATGTAGGATGTTTAGGTTCAGAAATCACCTATACGACCGAAGCGGGAATGGTAGATTACTTTTGGACAGTGAGTACCGGAGGACGTATAGTTTCCGGAGGTACAGATAGTGATAATTCAATTACAGTTATCTGGGAGGCAGAAGGAACTCAAAATGTAAATGTCAATTATTTATCAAATGATGCTTGCCTTACAGAAACTTCAGCAGATATAGATCTTTTAATCGCTGCTTGTTCAGACTTAACAATTGCTAAAACCGTAGATAATATTAATCCTGCAATAGGCGAGCAAATTGTATACACTATTACAGTTACAAATTCGGGGCAAGTTGCTTTGTCTGATATTCAGGTAGAAGAAAGACTACCATCAGGATTAGATTTTGAAGGATTTAATACTACATCAGGAGACTATAATAATACGACAGGTATGTGGGCAATACCAGCTATTGCAGCTAACGAGACCGTTATCTTAACAGTTACAGTTAGTGTATTAGATACCGGTAGCTATTTAAATATTGCTCGTATTCTTAGTTCTAATCCAGTCGATGCAGATTTAGATAATAATGCTGCAGAATTACAAATAGATCCAGATTGTCTTATGGTATTTAATGAGTTCTCACCTAATGGTGATGGAATGAACGATGTATTTACTATAAGATGTATAGAGCAATACCCTAACAATAAAGTGCAAATATTTAATAGAACAGGGCAGTTGGTATTTACCGCTAACGGTTATTTAAATACCTGGAATGGTGATTCTAATGTCTCAAGTTCTATTCAAAAATCAAGTGGGTTGCCAGCAGGAACATATTATTATGTTCTTGAGATCAACGACGGCGCTCGTGCACTTACAGGATGGGTATACATTGCCCGATAAATAAACCTCTCATTTAAAAAGTTTAATTATGAAAACAGTAGTAACAAATTTAATCAGAGTACTAGTAGTAGGCGTATGCTGTACAGGACTTTATGCTCAGCAAGAGCCTAACTACTCTCAGTATATGTATAATACAATGACCATTAATCCTGCTTATGTAGGGTCAACAGATAACTTTAATATAACGGCAAATTATAAAGCTCAGTTTACAGGTATTGATGGAGCTCCGGAAACTGTAAATCTGGGTTTGGAAACGCCAGTCACATATAATGTGGGCTTAGGACTGAATATTACTAGAGATGCATTAGGTCCTTCTGAAGATTTAAATGTTGACGGGAACTTTTCCTATTCTGTACAGTTATCTTCTCAGACGTATTTATCATTTGGTCTGAAGGCAGGATTTAGATTGCTAAATGTTGATTTTAGAAAAGGGATGTTTAATAATCCAAATGATCCCGCATTTATGAATAATATAGATAATAAGTTCTTAGGAGTATTAGGAGCTGGGACTTACTTATTTAGCGATAAATGGTACTTAGGATTATCTACGCCTAACTTTTTTTCTCAGGAATATTATAATGAAGAAAGTAGTATGGTTAATACAGAGAAGTTAAATCTATACTTAATAGGAGGTTACATTTTTGATATAGGAGGTAACACTAAGTTTAAGCCTGCAGTGCTCTTCGATTATATCGAAGGCGCTCCTATGCGGGCAAGTTTATCTGCAAACTTTCTATTTCTTGAACGATTTACAGCAGGAGTTTCTTACAGCGTGGATGCGGCAGTAGGAGGTCTTGCAGGATTTCAAGTGACAGATAATATTTTTATAGGTTATGCTTATGATTATAATACTTCAGACTTTAATAGATATAATGACGGAAGTCACGAAGTGCTAATAAAGTTTTCTTTAGCTCGTAAACGAGGCGCAACGTTCTCACCAAGATTCTTCTAAAACCTGAACTATGAACTATATATATACATTAATATGTTGCTTTGTTGGATTAAATGTATTTGCTCAAAGTCGGCTTGAAAAGGCAAATACATTACACGATCGTTTTATTTATGTTGAAGCAGCAAAAGAATATGAACTCTATTTAGAGACTGCAAAGAATGTATCAGCAGAAGTTTATATGAATGTTGGAGATACTTATTATCATTTAAGGGATTTTAATAATGCAAAAAAATACTATGAGAAATGGTATACTCTTGCAGGACCAAATTCAAACAATCTTCAAGGTTATCAATATTATGATACACTAAGGTTTTTAAAAGAGTATGATAAAGCGAGCACAGTTGTTGAGACTTATATAAAAGAACGGCAAATCGATGGGTTATTAAATGCTTATTACGAAGAACGATCTCGATTTAATGAGTTACTCAAAGGTGATACACTTTACGAAGTGAAAAATCTGGATATTAATTCGCAGTATGCCGACTTTGGAGGATCCTTCAGTGGCAACACATTTGTCTTTTCATCATCACGAAATAAGGATATTAATCAGATTACAGAGCGTGATAATACGCCTTATTTAGCAATTTATAAAGCCGAACTTAATGCAAACGGAGAGTTGACAGATGTAGGTTTATACAATGACAAACTGGAAACTCCGTATCATGATGCTACGGTGAGTTTTTCGCCTAATAGTAAATACCTGTATTATGCATCGAGTTTTCAGGATGGCAGACGTAAAGTTTTTAAAGGAGACAAACGTAATTATTTTAAGATCTATCGAGTAGATGTTACTGCAAAACGATTTAAAAAGGAACTTTTACCCTTTAATGGTGATGAGTATTCTGTGGGACATCCATTTGTATCTAATGATGGTAAAAAATTATACTTCGCTTCAGATATGCCAGGTGGTTATGGTAAAGCAGATATTTATGTTTGTGATATTTATGAAGACGGGACTTATTCAAAACCTCTTAATCTTGGACCTTTAATTAACAGTCTTGTTGATGATGTATTTCCTTTTGTTTCAGGCAATACCTTGTATTTTTCTTCCGAAGGACACGTAGGGTATGGTGGCTTAGATATTTATAAATCCACACTTACCGATGGGGTTTATGGAGCTACTATAAATCTAGGTCCGGGAATAAACTCCAATGCAGATGATTTTGCATACGTAGAAGGGAAATCCAAAAATACGGGATATTTTTCATCGAATAGAGACGGAGGTAAAGGAGGAGACGATATTTATAGTTTTAAATATAATCTCAAAGAATGTATTCAATCAATAACGGGTACTATTTATAATGTGGAAACAAAGAAGCCTCTTGCAAATGCCATAGTAACTGTTTACGATCCTGAAAATAATGAATTTAGAAAGGTCGAAACTAATGAAAATGGTGTTTACAGTTTAGATCTTAACTGTGCTCAAGAATATCGAGTAGAAGCATCAAAACCCGGCTTTAGTAAAGATCAACTTCAACTAAATACAGATCTTATTCCCGGACATCTTATGAAATTAGTAGATTTTAAATTGAAAGATTTGTCTGATATATTCGTTACCGATGGGGTTACCGAAAAGATTAAAATCGACCCAATATATTTTGAATATTACAGATATAACATTAATGATATTGCAGCAATACAAATGCGAAAGGTATTGAACGCGATGATTGCTTATCCTGAAATGATAATTAAAATAGAAGCACACACCGATCAACGTGGTACAGATTATTTTAATAAAACACTATCGACTAATAGGGCGCTTTCTACCAGAGATTGGCTTATTGAAAATGGGATAGATCCTTCACGTATAGCGAGTGCGATTGGATATGGCGAATCAAAACCAATTAATATTTGTGATGAGGAAAATGAAAATTGCACTGAAGTTGAATATTCTGAAAACAGAAGATCTGAATTTATTGTAGTTAGTAGATAAATGAGAGGCGTTAGTATGCCCAATTGATCAAGTATACTAACGTAGAAACTCCTTCACTCGAAGGAGTTTCTTTGTTTATATGGATTTGTTCAATCAACTGTAAAACATATTATATGGAGATTAATATTTAAAGTAATTTAAGGCCGGCTTTAAATAATAAAGTGAAAGCCGCTTTAAATAGTACAATAAATGAAAATTAAAAAAGGAATTTTTCTAATACTTGGACCTCTATTGTTTTTTTGTTTACAGCAACTAAATCCACCTGTAGGCATGAGTGCGCCGGCGTATTCTGTTTTATGTACAACATTATGGATTGCACTCTGGTGGGTTACCGAGGCGGCACCTATTGCGGTAACGGCATTACTTCCTATAGTATTGTTTCCGCTTACTGGCGCTCTTGACATTTCTACAACAACTGAATCATACGGGCATAAGTATATATTTTTGTATTTAGGAGGATTTTTGTTAGCTATTGCAATTGAAAAATGGAACCTACATAAACGTATAGCTTTGCATCTTATAAAGGCTATAGGAACAAATGTTAAGCAAATAATTCTAGGCTTTATGGTTGCAACCGCCTTTCTTTCTATGTGGATTTCTAATACGGCTACAGCGGTGATGATGCTTCCTATAGGGATGTCTATTATATCACAATTAAAAGATAACCCATATACGATTGCAGATGAGAATCAGATTTTTGGAAAAGCCTTAATGTTAGGTATTGCTTATAGTGCTTCGATAGGAGGGATGGCCACTTTGATAGGTACACCGCCTAACTTAGTTTTTGCGGGATATATTCAGGAAGTTTATAATATTGACATTAGTTTTTTTCAGTGGTTTAAGTTTGGTTTGCCTATAAGTATTTTCTTATTAGCTATTTCCTGGTTGTATTTAACTAATGTTGCTTTTAAATTTAAACAGAAGGAATTTCCGGGAGGTAAAAAGGAAATTGATAGACTTCTAGCAGAGTTGGGACCTATTCAACAAGAGGAAAAAATTGTACTTATCGTATTTGTAGCAACTGCCTTTTGCTGGATTTCACGTGCTTTTTTACTAGAACTCTTTTTACCGCAAATAGATGATACTATTATAGCAATAGCTGCAGGAATTCTTTTGTTTACAATACCTACAAAGGACAAAGAGGATCGTCTGATAAACTGGGATGATGCTATAAAAATTCCCTGGGGCATTATTTTGCTATTTGGAGGAGGTATGGCTTTAGCATCTGGTTTTGAAGTTACAGGTCTTGCAGAATGGTTCGGTAATCAGATGGTATTATTAGAAGCTCTTCCGCTTTTTCTGCTTCTACTAATTATTATATTTAGTGTGAACTTCATTACTGAATTAACTTCTAATTTAGCTACAACCGCAATGCTTTTGCCTATTTTGGCGCCTATTGCTCTAAACCTAAATTTAAACCCCTATTTGTTACTTGTCTCAACAACGGTTGCAGCATCTTGCGCATTTATGTTACCGGTTGCTACACCTCCTAATGCCGTGGTATTTGGATCAGGATATTTGCGTATACCCGATATGGTAAGAGCTGGTATATGGATGAATATAATATCGATACTAATACTTACGTGTATGGTATATTTTGTACTTCCTTTAATATGGGATTTTCCAATTTACACTTATAAAAGGCCCTAATTTTAATCCTAAAATATTGAATGTAAATTCTACAATTATTAGTAATGATAACCTTGTAGTTAAATTTTAATTATTTGTTAAAAATTCATCAAAATGAGGAAATCTATAAAATTTTTTGATTTGTTTTAGCTTACTTTGAGCAGAATTTGACAGAAGTGTTAAAGAATATCATTTTCAATGATAATAATGGCAATTAAAATTAATGTTTTATAAATTGCTGCAAAATATATAATGCATATAGGGTAGAATTGGCCTCTGTTTTGTATGGTGGATCCGTGAGCTGTAGGGGGCGTTACGTATTTTACTATCTTACACGCCCGTTCTGCCTTATTTTTTTGAATACTATTATTTAAAATTATTTAACAGCGTACCTCTTCTCATTTTAAAGGTCTACATTATATTTTTCATAGCCTTGATAGTATGGCTAGGATCTTTAGAATTAAAAATAAAGCTTCCGGCCACTAATATATCTGCACCACTTGCGAGAAGTTTTTCAGCATTTTGATCTGTAACTCCACCATCAATTTCAATAAGGGTTGAAGCATTTACATTTAGAATAATTTCTTTAAGCTCTCTTATTTTTTTATAAGTATGTTCAATAAAGGACTGACCCCCAAAACCGGGATTCACACTCATTATAATAACCTGGTCAATATCTGCAATAATATCTTTAAGTAGATTTACAGGAGTATGTGGATTAAGGGCGACACCAGCCTTCATACCTTCGGCCTTTATAGCTTGTAAAGTTCTATGCAAATGAGTACACGCCTCATAATGAACGGTCAAGTTTGTAGATCCTAATAGAGCAAATTCTTTTATATAGCGATCTGGATCTACAATCATAAGATGAACATCTATCGTTTTCTTGGCATGTTTTGTAATTGATTTTAACACGGGAAAACCAAATGAGATATTAGGAACAAAAATCCCATCCATAATATCTATATGAAACCAGTCTGCTTCACTATCATTAATCATTTTTATATCGCGTTCCAGATTTGCAAAATCTGCTGCTAATATCGATGGAGCAAGGTAAGTAGGTTTCATTGGTATAAGTTTTATTAAACAAATTTACATTTTAGAATATATAGATTCAACTATGGTAATAATTTGATTTACTTCCTTATCCTCCAGTAAACGCAAATACTTTAAATAACTATTGAGATCAAAAATTAAATTGGTATTATTTGGTACTAAAAATCCACTTTCATAATCATCAAAAACACGTTGACTAACTTGGGATTGTTGTAAGGTAAGTACATTTTTATGACGCTCATCGCTTCTTATCTTTTCATATAATTTAGAAACAACTTCTTTGTCACCTTCCAGAAGTTGAAGATATGTTCCTTCTTTATACACTAAAAAACCAGAAATGTTTAAAACTTTATTTTGCTCTTTAACAGCATTTAAAACTGAATTAATCTCTGTATTGTCAAAAAGATTTACCGCAGTACTTACATAAGTTAGGGTATAAATCATAGGGTAATGGCTGTAATAATAATTTAACAAAAAATCCCCGGTAATCAGCCGGGGATTCATTCATCAATCAAAAAACGAACAGTTATGATAAACTGTTGTTATCTTAAATGCTTTATTTTGGGGTAACTAATAAGAGGCAATTTAATAAAAAAGTCTTTGCAGACCCCATTTTTAACGATTTCTTGTAAAATTATCCCAAGTAGGTTTTTAAAATTTTACTTCTGGATGTGTGCTTTAATCTACGTATTGCCTTTTCTTTAATTTGTCGTACACGCTCACGCGTAAGATCAAATGTTTCACCTATTTCTTCTAAAGTCATAGGGTGTTGATTACCAAGACCAAAATATAAACGAACAACATCTGCCTCTCTGGGTGTTAAGGTATCTAAGGCACGTTCTACTTCGGTACATAAAGACTCATTAAGCAATTCCCGATCAGGATTAGGAGATTCTCCAAATCGTAATACATCATATAATGTAGAGTCTTCACCAGAAATTAATGGTGCATCCATACTTACGTGACGTCCCGCATTTTTTAACGATTCTTTTACATCATTTATGCTCATATCTAACTCCTTTGCAATTTCTTCAGGGCTAGGAGGGCGTTCGTGTGATTGCTCTAAATAAGCAAATGTTTTATTTATTTTGTTGATGGAGCCTATTTTGTTAAGAGGTAGTCGTACAATACGAGATTGTTCGGCCAGGGCTTGTAATATAGATTGTCTAATCCACCATACAGCGTAAGATATAAACTTAAAACCACGGGTCTCATCAAAACGTTGAGCTGCTTTAATCAAACCTAAATTACCTTCGTTAATTAAATCAGGTAATGTTAAACCTTGATTTTGATATTGTTTAGCAACAGAAACAACAAATCTTAAGTTTGCTTTAGTTAATTTCTCTAGAGCTCTTTGATCCCCCGCTTTTATGCGCTGTGCCAGTTCTACCTCTTCATCTGCAGTAATAAGGTCAACTTTCCCTATTTCCTGAAGATACTTATCTAAAGAAGCAGTTTCTCTATTTGTAACCTGTTTAGTAATTTTTAATTGTCTCATAGGACTATTACGTGTATTAAGTTGTTCAACCTATATCTTATACGTTACCATCTACGAAAAGGTTACAAACTTAATAAACTATTTTTAGAAAATATTAACAATTTCAAGGATATATACTAGTTAGATTTACATAGTACACTGAAAATTAGTTAAATACAGTCTTGAACATCTTAGCTAAATTTATTAATTAAGAGTTTTATTAGGGCTATACAAATAAAAAGCCTGGCATTGCCGGGCTTTCTTATTCAATTATATCAAATTTTTATACACGCACGTGACCATCACCATATACATAGTATTTATTTGTAACCAATTGCTTTAAACCGAGCGGTCCGCGGTGATGCAATTTATCTGTGCTTATCGCTAATTCTGCACCTACACCCATTTGTCCACCATCTGTAAAGCGTGTGGAAGCATTATGGTAAACAGCAGCAGTATCTATATTTTCCATAAATTTTGTCGCTGCTTCTACATCTTGAGTCATAATTGCACTGGAGTGACCTCCACTATACGTATTAATTTTTTGCATAGCTTCATCCATACCTGATACTGCACCTAAGACAATTTTCATAGCTAGAAATTCTTCATACCAAGTGTCTTCTGTAGGAACAACTTCGTTTTTAGGGAGTGCTTCTTTAGAGTTAGTATCAGCTAGAACTTCAACACCTTTAGCAATTAGAATTTGATTTAACTCCTTAATTCTGCTTTCATATTCGGGAAGATTTTTATCGACCAACACTTTGTCCAATGCATTACATCCCGAAATTTTATCGGTTTTTGCATTAATGATAACCTCTATTGTCTTCTTCCAGTCTGCCTCAGGATGTACATATAAGAAATTATTTCCTCTACCACTTACTAGCACTGCACATTTGGCGTGTTGCTTAACAAAATCGATAAGACGTTCTCCACCACGAGGTACAATTAAGTCTAGAGACTGGTCAGGATTTCGTAAGAATTCCTGAGTTTCAACTCTATTCATTTGCAGCATAGTAATCCACGACTCATCAAGATCATTTTCTCGCAGTGCTTGTTTCCAGCAATCTACCAATACCACATTACTATGGTAAGCTTCTTTACCACCTTTTAGCAAGATCTTATTATTTGCTTTAAAAGCTAAAACAGCTGCTTCAATAGTAACATCTGGTCTGGATTCATAAATAATCATAATGGTACCAAAGGGTGCCGTTTTATTAATGATTTTTAGACCACTATCAAGGGTAATATTAGATATTTCCTGACTTACAGGATCATCTTGATTACGAACTTCTTGAATCGCTTGAATCATCCCAGCAATCTTAACGTCATTTACAACCAGACGGTCGTATAAAGCCTGATCATCACGATCAAAAGCATCTAGATCTTTTTGATTAGCTTCTAAAATTTCGGTTTCTCTTGATTTTATGATTTGCATCATAGCATCAAGAACTTTATTTTTTATCTCTTTTGAGAGTAATTTCATTTTCTAAATTTTTCGGTTAATAATTGTTCAATTTTTTGAACGTTGAAACCTGCTTTGAGGGAACTAACATCGTATATCTAAGATGAAAATTTAGTTCCTATATTTTTGCCTTCAAGTAAATCTACAATCACATTGGGTTTTTTACCATTTGCGATATAGCAGGTTATATCTTTACGGGCAGTTTCCTTAGCGATTTTTAATTTTGATTTCATACCGCCACGGCCTTCACCTTCCGCTTTATTATTTTCCTGAACATATTGTTCAACATTTTCTTCAGGATGCACTTCGGTAAGTTTTCTACTGGCATCATCATCCGGGTGTCCTGTAAATAAACCGTCTGTATCTGTCAAAAGTATAAGTGCGTCTGCACCTATAAGTTCTGCCACTAAACTCGCCAGTTCATCATTGTCAGTGAACATAGACATAGTTAGGGAAACTGCATCATCTTCGTTCGCTATAGGAATAATACCTTCTGAAAGTAAACCCTCATAGCAATTGATCATATTTTCACGATGTTTACCGGGTGCAAAATCACGTTTTGTCGCTAGTAATTGTGCGCAGTGCATACCAAAACTATTAAACAGGGTATAGTAATGACGCATCATTCGCGGTTGTCCTACAGAAGAAAATATTTGCCTTCTCGTAGAGGGGTCTTTATAATTACAATCGCCTAAAACTTCTTTTCCTGCAATTGCAGATCCTGAAGAGACAAGAACGGGTTGGTATCCTTTCTCATACAATTCAGCTATTTGTCGTACTAATTCGTGAAGAACAGGACCAACAATTCTATTATTGCGGTTGGTCATTACATTTGTTCCTACTTTTATAACTACACGTTTTGAGCTCATAAAATTATTTTTCTTTACCAAGTTCTGTTGCTCGGTTAAATGCAGCATATGCTGCTTCTTTAATTAATTCTTTAACATTATTATCCTCCATAGAATCTAGGGCAGCACGCGTTGTGCCTCCTTTAGAAGCTACACGATCCATCCAGGTTTCTGGTGATAAGTTAGAGTCATTAAATAAGGTTACTGCTCCTTCAAAAGTTTTAGAAACTAATACCTTAGAATCATTTGAGGAGAAGCCCATTTTTAGGGCTGCCTCTAGCATAGACTGCATAAAATAAAAGATATATGCAGGTCCACTTCCAGAAATTCCGGTAGATGCATCAATAAAATTTTCATTTTCTACGTGAATTGACGCTCCTGTTGTATCTAATAAATTACGTACTGTAAGTAATTCTACACGACTTACACTTTTAGACTCTGTAAATGAAGTAACACCTTTACCTACTTTAGCTGGTAAATTAGGCATAGTTCTAATTACTTTACTCACACCTAAACCATCTTGAATAGTCTTAATTGTAACTCCTGCCATTAATGACACAAAAATTTGCTGGTCATTTATATAGGGTTGCATAGATTTAAATAGTGATTGACTGTGATAAGGCTTTACAGCTATAAATATCACATCAGCTTTCGGTACACATTCATCGATACTGTCATATGCTTCAAACTGAGCCATTGTAGATAATGCTTCAGTTTTTTCTGGCGATACATCAAATATCATAAGCTTACGCTTATTTAAAAATGGAGACTCCGCCATGCCTTCTGCATAGGTCAATCCCATATTTCCTGCACCTAATACTAATACTTTCATTAAGTTTTCTTTATTGGTTCGCTCTATTAGCTGCAAGTATCGTACGACATTTAATTTTATTGATAATCTGTAGCCAATACTAAAAATTAAACCCGCTTAGCGCTATAATAGTAACGTCTAAGCAATTTTTAAAAAGAAATGTTAAAGTTGAGATTGAATATTCAGTGTTTTGAGATCTTAAAATTTTGGCAGTAAATCTGACAAAGTCTGTATATATGGCAGGTTGAGCGGTTAGTAAGGTAGTATTTTTAAATATTAAATATTTTTTTAGGTAATATTTTAATTCAAATTTTCAAGTAGAATTAAAACGAAATAGAACAAAAAAAGGAGCCCGAGGGCTCCTTTTTAAAATCATATAAACTAAAGATTAGTCTCTTTTACGATCTCTAGAATCGCGATTGCGATTATCTCTACCGCGATTGTCTTTATCTCTACTACCACGATCATTATTTTCACGAGGAGCACGTTCTTTATAACCTTCTGGTTTTTCAAGTAATGCCTTGCGAGATACTTTCTCTTTACGGGTACGTGAATCAATACCGAAGTATTTTACTTCAAATTCATCACCCATATTAACAACATCACTTACGTTTTCAGTACGTTCCCAAGCTAACTCAGATACGTGTAATAGAACCTCATTGCCAGGAGCATCAAGGTATTCTACAACAGCACCAAAATCAAGCATCTTAATCACCTTAACCTTGTAGCTATTTCCTACAACAGGTTTAAATGTAATAGAATCAATTTTTGCAAGAACTGCATTGATACCTTCTTGACCAGTACCTAAAATTTCTACTACACCTTCTTCAGTTACAGGATCTTCATTGATTACAATAGTTGTTCCTGTTGCTTTTTGAAGTTCTTGGATTACTTTTCCACCTGGACCTATAAGAGCACCTATAAATGCATTTGCAATACGTACAGATACCATTTTAGGAGCGTATTCTTTAACGTCTTCACGAGGAGCGCTAATAGTTTCGGTAAGTTTATCTAATATATGTAAACGACCATCACGAGCTTGCTTTAAAGCATTAACAAGTATTTCATAAGAAAGACCTTTTACTTTAATGTCCATTTGGCAAGCAGTAATACCATCTGCAGTACCAGTAACTTTAAAGTCCATATCTCCTAAGTGATCTTCATCACCCAGAATATCAGAAAGCACAGCATATTTACCAGAATCGCCATCAGAAATTAATCCCATAGCAATACCAGAAACCGGCTTTTTAAGTTGAACACCAGCATCCATCAGAGCCATTGTACCCGCACAAACAGTTGCCATAGATGAAGAGCCATTAGACTCTAGCACTTCAGAAACTACACGTACAGTATATGGGCAGTCTGCAGGGATCATACCTTTTAAAGCGCGCTGCGCAAGATTCCCGTGACCTACTTCACGACGAGAAGTACCACGTATAGGACGTGCTTCACCAGTAGAGAAAGGAGGGAAGTTATAATGTAAATAAAAGGTCTCTTCACCTTCGTATGATGGCATATCAATTTGATTTGCTTCACGAGAAGTTCCAAGAGTTACTGTTGCTAATGCTTGAGTTTCCCCACGAGTAAAGATTGAAGAACCATGTACAGAAGGTAAATAATCTGTTTCACACCAGATAGGACGTATTTCTGTTGTCTTACGACCATCTAAACGTAAACCTTCATTCAAAGTTAAATCACGTACGGCAGCTTTTTCAGCTTTATAGTAATACTTAGAGATAAGGCTTCCGAAATCTGCTAATTCTTCTTCAGAAAAAGTAGCTTTAATTTCTTCTTTAATCGCCTCAAAGGATGCACTACGCTCATGTTTAGCAGAACCTGCTTGAGCTATTGCATATACTTTGTCATAAGCCATCTCGTGAATTTTCTTTGCAAGATCTGCATCTTCACGCTCTGGTTCATATTCGCGAGTTTTCTTTTTACCAAAAGCTTCAGCTAAACGAATCTGTGCAGCACACTGTATTTTAATAGCTTCGTGAGCAGCTTTGATAGCCTCAGTCATTTCTTCTTCAGAAATCTCATTCATTTCACCCTCAACCATCATTACAGAATCTGCAGATGCACCTATTACCATATCGATATCAGATTCTGCCAATTGTGTTCTAGAAGGATTAATGATAAATTCACCATCAACACGTGCCACACGTACTTCTGAAATAGCACATTCAAACGGAAAGTCTGAAAGTTGAATAGCTGCAGATGCAGCAAGTCCTGCCATTGCATCAGGCATAACATCGTCGTCATGAGACATTAACTGAATCATAACCTGAGTTTCTGCGTGGTAATCTTTTGGGAAAAGAGGGCGAAGTACACGGTCAACAAGACGCATAGTTAAAACTTCACCATCACTTGGGCGTGCTTCTCTTTTGAAAAAACCACCAGGATAACGGCCAGCTGCCGCAAATTTTTCACGATAATCAACCGTTAAAGGAAGAAAATCAACATCACTTTGCTTGTAATTAGAAACTACAGTACAAAGCATCATACATTTACCGGACTGTACAACAACAGAACCATGTGCCTGTTTTGCAAGTTTACCGGTCTCGATAGAAATCTCTCTACCGTCACCGAGGTCTATAACCTCTTTGAAAGTTTTTGGAATCATAAAATGTTTTTCAGTTGCACGGCGAGGCGTGCGATTAAATCAATTGCCTTGAGTAGTTAAGTCAAGGACTAGGTCTGTTGTTGTGTTGTGTGTAGTGTGTGACCTGTGAAAAACCTCTAGGTAGCTTTCTTTGCCCTTGCGGGACTTTGGGTAATTACTAAAATAAAAGGGGCAAAAATTGCCCCTTTAAAAATAAGAATTATTTTCTTAAACCTAATTCTTTAACAATAGCACGATATCTTGTAATATCCTTCTTTATCAAGTAGTCAAGTAATGATCTACGCTTACCTACTAATTTAACTAGAGAACGCTCTGTGTTAAAATCTTTACGGTTTTGTTTTAAGTGACCGGTTAAGTGGTTGATACGGTGTGTAAATAAAGCGATCTGTCCTTCTGCAGAACCAGTATCATTTTTGTCTTTACCATATTTACCAAAAATTTCATCTTTCTTTTCTTGAGTAAGATACATGCCAATATTATTTAAATAGTTTTTATGTATTCAATGAGTCTATCCCATTGAGCCGGCAAAGATACAATTAATTATTAATGTTGAACTATTAATTTAATTACGAATTGCCTGATTAAGAATTAAATCTATATATAAATTAATATTGGTTTTCAGTTCTTTACGATGCGTTATAAAATCTAAGAACCCATGTTCTTTAAGAAATTCTGCAGTTTGAAAATCTGCAGGTAATTCTTGGCCTGTAGTATCGCGTACTACCCGTGGTCCTGCAAAACCTATAAGGGCACCTGGCTCAGAAATATTAATATCTCCCAGCATAGCAAAAGAGGCTGTAGTACCACCTGTAGTTGGATCTGTACATAATGATATGTAAGGGATTTTAGCATCTGCAAGCTGCGCAAGTTTAGCAGATGTTTTGGCAAGCTGCATTAATGAAAGAGCAGCTTCCATCATTCGTGCTCCACCAGACTTAGAGATAATTACTAAAGGAACATTGTTCTTAAGAGAATAATCTGCAGCACGTGCTATTTTTTCTCCTACAACAGATCCCATAGAACCACCTATAAATTTAAAATCCATTGCAGCTACAACAAGATCTTTTCCAAAACTTTTACCTACTGCTGTACGTACCGCATCTTTGAGTCCGGTTTTTGCTTCGGCATCTTTAAGTCGATCTACATATTTCTTAGTGTCTTCAAAGTTTAATGGATCTTTTGAAGTTAGATTCTTATCTAGCTCCTTGTATTTTGCGTCATCAAAAAGAATAGAAAAGTATTCTTCACTACCTATACGTACGTGATAATCATCTTCGGGACTAACATAGAAGTTTTTTGCAAGCTCTTCTGCATCAATTATTTTACCGGTAGGTGATTTATACCAAAGACCTTTAGGAACATCTTTTTTATTTTCGGTAGCAGTTTGTATACCTTTTTCCTTTCGTTTGAACCAAGCCATAAATTTGTGCTTTTTAATTTGACTTCTATTTTCAGATTTAAATCAATCTTCTCTTGAAAATAAATTTAATTTGAGAAGACTCTTTCTACTTATCTCAAATAAAGCGTCAGTTTTTTAAAAGATAACTATTAAGGGTGAAAAACCTCGAAAAGTAAAACTTTCGAGGTTTTATGTATTATTTTTCAGAAAGAATAAACACTAAAGTGTATTTACATTATTAAGATCTTCAAATGCCTTTTCTAAACGCGCATTAAATGATTCTTCTCCTTTACGGAACCAAACACGTGGATCGTAATATTTTTTATTAGGGCTATCCTCGCCGGTAGGATTTCCTATTTGCGACTGTAAGAAATCTTTATTAGCATCAAAGTATTTACGTACACCTTCAGTAAATGCCCATTGTAAATCTGTATCAATGTTCATTTTAATTACGCCATAACTTATTCCTTCGCGTATTTCTTCAACAGTAGAACCACTACCCCCGTGGAAAACAAAATCTATAGAATTAGGTCCAAGATTGTATTTTTCTGAAACAAATTCCTGTGAATTTTTAAGAATTTTCGGAGTTAGTTTTACGTTTCCAGGCTTATAAACACCGTGAACGTTTCCAAAAGCAGCAGCGATGGTAAATTGATCACTTACTTTACTTAACTCTTCATATGCATAAGCAACTTCTTCTGGTTGTGTGTAAAGTTTAGAATCATCAACATCTGTATTGTCAACACCATCTTCTTCACCACCTGTAATACCTAATTCAATTTCTAGAGTCATATCCATTTTGCTCATACGCTCTAAATAAGTCTTACAAATCTCTATATTTTCTTCTAGAGATTCTTCACTAAGGTCAATCATATGTGAACTAAACAAAGAATGCCCGTGAATTTTATAATATTCTTCAGAAGCATCAAGAAGACCATCTATCCATGGTAAAAGTTTCTTGGCACAGTGGTCTGTATGTAAAATAACTGTTGCGCCGTAACGCTTAGCGAGTTCATGTACGTGCTTAGCTCCGGCAACTGCACCACCTACTGCAGCTTTTTGATCATCATTAGGAAAACCTTTACCTGCGTTAAACTGAGCACCACCATTAGAAAATTGTAAAATAACAGGTGCATTCAATTTAGCAGCAGTTTCTAATACCCCGTTGATAGTACTAGATCCTATAACATTTACTGCAGGTAATGCATACCCATTTTCTTTGGCGTGTTTAAAAATCGCTTGAACTTCTCTTCCGGTTGCAACTCCCGGTTTGATACTATGACTCATAAGTTATTGTTTACTTAGTTTGAAACGTAAAATTAATAAATATTTGGGGTTTAGTCTTTATATTTCCTAGAAAGGATAGTTAATACCTACGTTATAAACAGCATTTGACAGGTTTGTATTTTTAAACCAGCGTTCTCCCTCTGGTAATGCAGGGTCGTAGGTTTTTAAGCCGATGTCAAATCGCAAGACAAAGAAGTTAAAATCATATCTAAACCCAAAACCGGTTCCTACCGCAATATCTTTTAAACTACTTAGTCCGGTAAATGTCGCCTGAGGCTCTGTAACATTATCCAGAACATTCCAGATGTTACCTACATCGGTAAAAATAGCTCCTTTTAAATCGCCTAATAAGGTAAAACGTTGTTCAACATTAAAGGAGAGTTTCATATTTGCCTCATTAAAATCATTAGGACTATCTGTGCTTCCGGGTCCTAGTCTGTATGCCTGCCATGCTCTATTATCATTAGATCCACCGCCAAAAAAACTGCGTATAAAAGGGATGCTTTTAGAATTGCCGTAGGGGATTGCGATACCACCAAAAGCTCTAAAAGCTAAAATGTTATCATTCCCAAAATCCCAGTGTTTTATAAAATCTATTTCAGTTTTCACATATTGAGAAAAACGGACGCCTAAAACTCTGTATGCATCATCATCATTTTTATCTAATCCTATAATATTGCCTAAGGCACTCAGCGTGTTACCTGCTATCTCCAGTTTTGTGCGGAAACTTGTAAATTCATCATCAAATAGATTATCCCGGGTATTTTTATAGTAAGTAAAACTCGATGCTAAAATTAAATTGTCTTCTGTTAAACGCTGGCGGCGTTCTTCAATATTAAATACATCTGCAAATTCACTTTCTGTAACCGTTATAGCATTTGTTTGTACAGCACTTATAAAACCTAATGCGCCATCAGGAATTGCTAATTGATTTGTTTCCGGATCATTAAACGAACTATTTTCATCGAGGTAGATTTGGGCAATCTCATCGAGTTCGTTATATGAATTTTCATATACTTTAAAATAATTGTCAACATTTAAATTACGAACGTATTGTATGTCAAAAAGGTCAAACCGATAATTAAGATTATTAGATGGTGACCATTTATAATTTACACCTCCGGTGATATTCTGTTTATCAAGTCCGATATTTTGTTGCACACCTATACCGGTTGTGAAGCTGGTGGAAGGCGACATTTCGGGAGTGATAAAACCTTTAGTTCTTAGCGGAAAAAATATACGAGGAATTGTAAGACTTAAATCTGTTCCTATCTCAGTAATATCAAAAAAGCCTGTGCTATTTTCTGTAGGTGATTTAGAAGCGCCTATGCTACCGCGACCAGAAATTTGCAATGTTTCCATTCCTCCTAAAACATTACGTATCTGCAATGATCCTCCACCGGCAATACCAAATTTTTGAATATTAGATGTAGATACATCAAAGTCTACTCGAAGATTAAACTTAGGTAGGGGGATGAGATAAAAATTTGCAATTAAGTCTGTTCCTTTAGGATCTTCGGGATCTTCAGTAAAACGCAAATCGGGATATCTAAATGTGCTTAGCTGACTTAGTCTTATAAGGGATTTGTTGCGGGAATCATCACTATAAGTATCTCCGGGTTTAATAAATAAAGCGTCTGTTAAGTATTTTGGCTTGTAGCGAATTTTGTCATAGGCATATAAATGATAATCATTTAAAGATGCGCTGTCTTTAAGTGTGTTATTACGTATAGAATAGCCATAATCTGTAGTAACATTTACGCGACTTATTTTGTGAACATTTAGAGGTACTTCATATACCGAATCTCGAGCACGTATTTCTCTGTTTTTTATATACAATTCAAGATTTACTTTATTTCCGGTATTTACCGAGTCACCAATAAAATTTATATACTCTCGGTCAAAATAGAATAAACCGTTGTTACGCATAAGCTCGGTGAGCCGTGTAGTTTCAGAATTAATGTCGAGCAATTCATATTGTGATCCTTTTTTTATAAAAGAATCTCTCTTGTAATTATTATAAATTGAATCTACTGCTGAAGAAGCGATAAATGTTGAAACTGAATCTATTATGTAAGGATTTCCCGTTTTAACATCATAAATTACATTACCGCGTTTATCGAGGCTGTCTTTTATAATTGTATAATCGGTTTCCGCATTAAACCATCCTTTACTGTTATAGTATTCTTTAAGGCGTGCAGCAGATCTCTTTGAAAGGTTTTCTGAAATTATCGCAGGAGGTTCGCCAGTGTTTTTAAGTGTTTGATTAAAATTTTCGCGAAACTCTATATACTTATCTAACTGTTTTCGAGAGAGAACGCCTGTCCAGAATTTACGAGCGCTTTCATTCTCTATAAAGCGGGCTTGCATAATAGAATCTATATTAGGTCTTGCCCAGTTATAGATATAGAGGCGTAAAGGAGAATTTAGGAGCGGTAGTCTCGAGTTAGGTTGTTGATACGGTATATTGTTAATATTATACGCGTCGTTAACTTCCCCGTTTACACGAATGGTGTTTTTAGTGAGTAGTAATTGACCATCTTCTACTCGTTTTACTGCATTGCACGAAGCAATGGTGACTAGGAGTAGGATAATTAATCCTATTTTTGCTGATAGTTGTTGCAAGTGAGCTTTTCTCAAAATAACTTCAAAAATACACATTAAGCGTGGTTAGCAAAAGCCAAATAAAATTAATAACGAGCCTTAGTCAAAAAAAGTACAGACAACAGCACGGGTTGTTTGTAGTGGAAGGAATTAAAGGTATTCAAGAATTTTTAAAATCAGATTTTAAGTTACATAGTCTATTTACGGTTGAAGGTTTTTTTTCTGATGTTACCGATATTACTGTAGTTTCAGAAACTGAATTAAAAAAAATAAGTTTTCTAAAAACACCTCAGAAAGCTCTGGCGCTTTTTGCCATTCCCGTATTTAAAGAAACAAAGAAACAAGGTTTGCAACTGCTGGTCGATGATCTGCGTGATCCCGGAAATCTTGGGACTTTAATACGTTTATGCGACTGGTTTAATATTGAAAATCTTATTTGCTCAAATCATTCCGTAGATTGTTTTAACCCAAAAGTTATACAGGCAACAATGGGTTCTATTACACGAGTGAATATTACGTATACAGATTTAAATAATTACATAAGTCAACAAAATCTGCCGGTATATGGTGCATTTATGGATGGGGTATCTGTGTACGAGTCACAATTACCAGACAATGCTTTATTAATTTTAGGTAATGAGGCAAATGGAATATCAGATACTATTGCTGAGAAAATTACACATCGTATAAGCATCCCTCAATTTGGAAATGCAAATACAGAGAGTTTAAATGTGGCAATTGCAGGAGCAATTTTAGTTAATGAATTTAAAAGAGGTTAAGATTATTTGATTGCGCAGATGCGTAAACGTTTATAATCTGCATAAAAATGCCCATCCTTATATAGTCGCTCTTTTACGCGATCTTGTACGATTTTATGTATCGATATCACGTCTTCAGCTGGTATGCCTGTAAAATATTTACCGGCAAACATAGTCAGCCAATCTATAATTCCTGTATTGGGATCATTAAGTTTTGTAGGCCTGTCGTATAAATGAGCGAAGGTAACTTTAAAACCGTTTTTTTCTAGAAAGTAGGAATAAGTGCCAAGTTTAGGGAAATACCAGTTTACGGTTTTTGACTGTTTTACATAACCGTGCTCTTCCAGAACATCCTGCAGAGTTTCAATTATAGTAGCCACATTACCTTTACCGCCCATCTCAAGCAGTAACCTTCCGCCAGGCTTGAGGTTACTATACATAGCGGAAATTGCAGCTTCGGGATTTAATATCCAATGTAAAGTTGCATTACTAAATATGGCATCATATTGTTTGCTGTCTATAAAGCTTTCTCCAAGCGCTTCAATAAAATTGATGCCTTCAAATTGCTCTTGAGCAGCTTTAATCATTTCTGAGGAAGCATCAATACCTACAAGTTCTGCACCGCTCTGTGCAATCTCTGCTGTAAGTTCGCCGGTTCCGCAGCCAAAATCAAGTATGCGCTCTCCGGCTTTAGGGTTAAGCATACTTATAAGGTCTTTCCCGTAATCAAACACAAAACCGTGCTTTTGTCTATATAAATTAGCTTCCCACATTATTGAAAGGTAAAATTTAAAAATATTCCTCGTGACTGCATTACTTCAATATTTGAAGTGTATACGCTATTCGGATTTTCATCGGGTACAAGTTCGTCAGTTAAAGCAAAAACTCCACGAATGCTAGGTGAAAATTTAAAATAGGGTAGATATAAATCGATTCCAAAACCTACTTCGTAATAGAAGGTGTTGTCTTTCATTCTAAATTGACCAGCACTATTATCGTCGGGATTGTTCTCGTTACTCGATAAATTATAGGAGTATGACAAACCGCCTACCACAAATGGTTTGAAATTGTTAAGTCTCTTAGTTGAAAATTTTACGAGTAGCGGAATATGTATATAAGTAGAGTTGAGTTCTCGTAATCGGTCATTTTCTTCACCAGCAATATCTTGATAGTAGAGATTACGACCATTATATACTAGCCCCGGTTCTAATCGCAGATCTAGATATTCATTAATACGTTTATTAACAAGCAGGCCTACATTGAAACCGTAGCTCTGTTCTACAAAAATATCTGGTCGTTGTTCTTTATAATCAAAGTTGAAATCATAACGGTTTATCCCAAAGTAATACCCAAAACTCCAGGGTTTCTTATCAAAGTTTTCATCATTAAGAATGCGCTCTCTACTCAGGAACTGAGCTTGAAGATTCGGTATAAACCAAATAAAGAAAACTAGATAAACTATAATTTTGCGCATAGTATTACTTTGATGCCGTATAGATAGTTGCAACCCCAAATGTCTGAGGATGATCTTCAACAGTAGTAAACCCTATTTTGCGCAAAATATTGTTGAGCTTCTCACCATATGGAAAAACAGATGCACTCTCACTAAGATATGCATAGGCATCTTTATCTTTTGAAAACAAACGACCTATAAGAGGTAAAATTTGATTTGAATAAAAAGTGTATCCTTGCTTAAATGGAGTTTTAGTAGGAACAGAAGTTTCTAGAATAACAAAAAGGCCGCCTGGTTTAAGGACTCTTAAAATTTCGGCTAATCCTTTTTCTAATGTTTCAAAATTGCGAATACCAAATGCTACTGTAATTGCATCAAAGTGATTATCCTCAAACGGAAGATTTTCAGAATCTGCCTGAACCATTTCTATGGTTTGATCAAGATTCTTTTCTTTTATTTTTTTCTGTCCTACCGAAAGCATTCCGGCAGAGATGTCTAATCCTATTATTTTATTGGCACCGGTTTCAGCAAGATTTATCGCAAGATCCCCTGTACCTGTAGCTACATCAAGAACATTTTGCGGATTTGTAGCTGCGATCATCGCGACTACTTTTTTACGCCATTTAATATCTATCCCAAATGATATTACGCGGTTTAAGCCATCATATTCATTAGAAATAGTGTCAAACATTTTTTCAACTTGAACACGTTTTGACTGGTCAGAGTTCTTATATGGATTAATGTTACCGCTCATAACTTTTTTTATTGGCAAATATAGTATTTGTTATGAGATGCACCTGTTCTCTTTTAGTTGGCAGTTATTTTAAATATATCTCTATTAAAACGTGTACCTTTGCAAGGTTTTACCTCAAATTAAAGTATGAAGATTGTTATTGCCGGTGCAGGAGAAGTTGGTTTTCATTTAGCTAAACTTCTTTCTTTTGAATCACAAGATATCACCCTCATTGATATAGATAAGGACAGTATCGCCTATGCAGATACTCACCTTGACATACGCACAATTCGTGGAGACACGACTTCTATTGCCACCTTAAAAGAAGCGCGTATCGAAAATACAGATCTTATTATCGCGGTGACCGCAAGTGAAACGACAAACATTACAGTTTGTGTACTCGCAAAACAAATGGGAGCTAAACGTACGATTGCAAGAATATCGAATACTGAATTTATCGAAAATCAAGAGGTCGCGGGTTTCAAGAAATTTGGGATAGACGAACTCATATCTCCCGAGAGCTTAGCTGCTTCAGAAATCGAACTGTTATTAAATCAGTCTGCTTTTAACGATAGCTATGAGTTTGAGAACGGAGCTTTAACAATGGTGGGTACCTCTTTAAGCCGTACAGCTTCATTTGTAGGGAAGAGTGTTAAGGAGGCAGCACTAATATTTCCAGAATTGCATTTTATGCCTATCGCTATTCAACGTGAAGGAACACAATATACCCTCATCCCTCGTGGAGATACGATTTTTAAAGAAGGAGATCAGGTGTATTTTATGACTGTTAAAGGTGGAGTGGATGAGTTATATAAACTTACTGGTAAAGCAAAACAGCGCATCAAAAATGTGATGATTTTAGGTGGAAGTAAAATTGGTTATAAGACAGCACGTGACCTTTGTACTCACAATTTTCACGTAAAGTTAGTTGAGAAGGACAGTGATAAAGCCTTTGATCTTGCTGAAAAGTTACCTAAAACTCTTGTTATACAAGGCGATGGTCGCAATGTAGAACTGTTAGAAGAAGAAAATATCTATGATATGGATGCTTTTATAGCAGTCACCGGAAATAGTGAAACCAACATAATGTCTTGCTTAGTCGCTAAGTCAAAGAGTGTTAAAAAGACAATAGCCTTAGTTGAAAATATGGATTATTTTCAGCTTTCTCATAGCATAGGTATTGATACATTAATAAATAAAAAACTTCTCGCAGCAAATAATATATTTAGGTATATACGTAAAGGAGATGTAGTCGCAATGACGAAGCTCAACAATATGAATGCAGAGCTTCTGGAATTTATAGCAAAACCCAATTCTCAAGTAATAGGCAAGCGCATACGTGATTTAGATTTTCCACGTTCAGCAACTATAGGTGGAATTGTACGTGAGGGACGCGGTATAATTGCTTTAGGAGATCACAAGATTAAAGTGGGAGACCGTATTGTAGTATGTTGCTTATTACGCTCTATTAATAAAGTAGAACGTATGTTTATCTAATAAGATGCCAAACAGACCAAGACTTAATTACAAGATCATATTTCACCTAATGGGTGTATTACTGCTATTTAATGGTGGTTTTATGCTTATCTCAGCCATAATTGGTTATTTCTATGATAATATATCTATAGCTTTAGGAATTATATCTTCTGGGTTGATCACGCTATTTACCGGATTAATGTTTATGTTCTTTACGCGAGATCATAAAAAAGTAATTCAAAAGCGGGAAGGATATATAGTTGTTACGTTTGGATGGATATTTATGTCCTTAAGTGGATGCTTGCCCTATTTACTAACGGGAAGTATTCCTTCATTTACAAATGCCTTTTTTGAAACAATGAGTGGTTATACCACTACAGGAGCTTCGATACTAAATGATATTGAAGCTATCCCAAATGGCATTTTATTTTGGCGAAGTACTACACATTGGATAGGAGGGATGGGAATAATTGTTTTAGCAATTGCCATTTTACCCTTATTAGGTATTGGCGGAATGCAGCTTTTTGCAGCTGAAGCACCCGGTCCCAATGCAGATAAACTGCATCCACGTATTACAGATACGGCAAAGCGACTATGGCTAATATATTTTGGATATACAGTTGCCGAAACTATACTACTTAAACTTGCCGGCATGTCTTTTTTAGATGCCATAAATCACGCAATGAGCACCCTGTCTACTGGTGGATTTAGTACTAAGAATGCTAGTGTCGCATATTGGAATGATAATCCCGCAGTGCAGTATATTATTATCATCTTTATGTTTCTCGCAGGGACAAACTTTGTCTTAAGTTATTTTGCATTTAAGGGTAAACTCCGCAATGTTTGGAAAGATGAAGAGTTCAAACTTTATACGGCCTTTACTGTAGGTTTTACCATATTAGTAGTATTTATAATCATATTAAAAGCAGACGTTTCTATTTCTTCCATAAATCATCCTATGGTTTTAGGAGAGTATGAAAGTGCTATACGACATGGTCTTTTTCAGGTGATTTCGGTAATCACTACGACCGGTTTTGTATCTGCAGACTTTACGATGTGGGCGCCATTTGCAACAATGATTTTCTTTGGTCTGATGTTCTTAGGTGGTTCAGCGGGATCAACCTCTGGAGGAATTAAGGTTGTGCGGCATTTGATGATTATACGTAATGGTATTCTAGAATTTAAGCGAACATTACACCCTAACGCTATTTTACCGGTGCGTCATAATGGAAAATCGGTTTCTAAAGAGATCGTATTTAATATCCTCGGATTCTTTATTCTTTATCTTTTGGCATGGATAATAGGAGCTTGCGGATTAGCATCTATGGGATTAGACTTCCCCACAGCTTTAGGAGGTTCTGCGTCTTCATTAGGAAACGTTGGGCCAGCCTTTGGGATGTTAAGTCCGGTGAATAATTTTGATGCGCTTCCTGCAATTGGTAAATGGTGGTGTGCATTTTTAATGATGATAGGAAGATTAGAACTATTTACGGTTCTTATTCTCTTTACACCCTTCTTTTGGCGTAATCGCTAGTAACAGTTAAATTTACAAGAGCGTAAGGTTTTAGTGAGCATGTTGTCTAATTTAAAAATCCTATGTGAGTGAACGATTGAATTAAAAAAATCTTTAATTCAAAAAAAAAAAGAACTGTGAAAAATTACGATCTTATTATAGTAGGAGGTGGTCCTATAGGCTTAGCCTGTGGTATTGCAGCTACAAAAGCCGGACTTGATTATGTTATTTTAGAAAAAGGAGTTCTCGTTAATTCGTTATACAATTTCCCAGAGAATATGACTTTTTTCTCTACCTCAAATTTATTAGAAATAGGGGATGTCCCATTTGTTGCGCATAATGATAAACCTACACGTAAGGAGGCTTTAGAATATTATCGAAGAGTATATGACAGCTGGAAACTAAAGGTGCAGCTTTATACGCCGGTAATGAGTATGAATAAATCTGATGACGGGTATATTTTAGTGACTCCTAAAGGTGAATTTTCTACAAAATCTGTAATTGTGTCAACTGGATTTTATGATACACCGCGCAAATTGAACATCCCTGGGGAAGATCTGCCAAAGGTTAAGCACTTTTATGATAGTCCACATCCCTACGTCAATCAAAAAGTACTCGTTGTCGGTGCAGCTAATTCTGCTTGTGATGTAGCTTTAGAAACTTTTTATAAGGGTGCTGAGGTAACGATGGCAATACGCAGTAATGAAATCTATCCAAAAACCAAATACTGGATAAAGCCAAATATAGAAAACCGAATTAAGGAAGGTTCTATTAAAGCCTATTTTGAAACTTCAGTTAAAGAAATTAAATCTCATAGCGTTATCCTTAATACTCCCGATGGAGAAATTGAGATCGAAAATGATTTTGTTTTAGCGATGATAGGCTATACTCCAGATTACAGTCTGTTTTCTCGATTAGGACTTCCAGTAGATGAAACTAATTTAAAGAAACCCATACACGATCCAGAAACGCTGGAGACGCCTCTTCAAAATGTATATGTTGCTGGAGTTATCAACAGCGGTTTAAATACCAGTAAATTATTTATAGAGAACACTAGAGTACATGCTGATATGATTATAACGCACCTAAAAAAAGAACTTAGCCAATTAGCGTAGATGGTTAATGTTTTCATAAAGGTCTATTCTAGAAAAAACCTCTTCGTACATCTCGCTCGTATGTGTAGTGTAACTAAAAAAATTACACATATGAAAAAGATGAATTCAATTACAAAAGTTTTTATGATCGCTTTTATGGCTGTAGGTGCTTTAGCCACTGCTCAGGAAACTAAAATGGTAGGTGGTGCAGAAATGTATCCTACAAAGAATATTGTTGAAAATGCAGTTAATTCTAAAGATCACACAACATTAGTTGCTGCAGTTACTGCTGCAGAATTAGTAGAAATTCTACAGAGTGAAGGTCCTTTTACGGTGTTAGCTCCAGTTAATGATGCGTTTAATAATTTACCTGAAGGTACTGTTGAAACACTTTTAAAGCCTGAAAATAAAACTGCTCTTCAAGGCGTATTAACCTATCATGTAATTGCGGGTAAGCATACTGCTGAAGATATCTTGAAAGATATTGAAGCTGGGAATGGTACTGCAGAATGGACTACAGTTAATGGTCAATTATTAACGGGTATGGTTGCTGATGGAAAAGTGAAAATTAAAGATCAAGCTGGGAATGTTGCAACTGTAACAATTGCCGATGTTAATCAATCAAATGGTGTTATTCACGTAATTGATACGGTGCTGCTTCCAAAGATGTAAGGGCTTAATATAGAAATTAAAAAAGCGACCAGAAATGGTCGCTTTTTTTATATGTATTTTGGAGATTCAGATTATGAAACTGCCTTTTTAATGCGAGACATTGCCTCAATAATTTGTTCTTTGCTTGCAGCATAAGATATGCGTATGCAGTTAGGATTACCAAAAGCTTCTCCTGTAACCGTAGCAACGTTAGCCTCCTCTAATAAGAAAAGAGCGAAGTCTGATGCATTTTTAATTTCAGTACCATTAAGAGTCTTGCCTAAATAATAGGATACATTTGGAAAAACGTAAAACGCACCTTCAGGTTCATTACATTCAAAACCGGGAATATCGCTTAATAAACCAAGAATCAATTTTCTACGTTCTTTAAACTCATCAACCATAAATTGAATTTTGCTAACTGGAGCCTCTAATGCAGTAATCACAGCACGTTGAGCAATACAGTTTGCACCACTGGTTACTTGACCTTGTATTTTATTACAAGCTCTAGCGATATAAGAAGGAGCTCCAATGTAACCTATTCTCCAGCCTGTCATAGCAAATGCTTTTGCAACACCGTTTACTGTAACTGTGCGATCAAACATATCATCAAACTGTGCCATACTTGCGTGACCGCCTACATAGTTAATGTGCTCATAGATCTCGTCACTTACAACTATAATTTCGGGATATTTTTGAAGCACGTCTGCAAGAGCGCGTAGTTCTGCTTCACTATAAATAGATCCACTTGGATTACACGGCGAGCTATACCAAAGCATTTTTGTCTTAGGAGTTATAGCTGCCTCTAATTGCTCTGGAGTCATTTTAAAATCGGTATCCAGTGAAGTTTGCACTTCAACAGGAACACCTTCAGCAAGTTGTACGATGTCTGCGTAACTTACCCAATAAGGACAAGGTAATATAACTTCGTCTCCAGGGTTTAGGCAAACCTGTGCAATATTATAAAGGGATTGTTTAGCTCCGGTAGAAACAACTATCTGTGTACGATCGTAAACAAGATTGTTATCACGTTTAAATTTTTTAATAATAGCATCTTTTAATTCAACATAACCATCTACAGGAGAATAGCTGTTGTAATTGTCGTTTACGGCTTGTATCGCAGCATCTTTAATAAAATCTGGTGTATTAAAGTCTGGCTCACCAAGGCTTAAACCTATAATATCTTTACCTTCAGCTTTAAGCTCACGAGCTTTTGCCGCCATTGCAAGAGTAGCAGAAGTTGCCAGGTTGTTTATACGATCAGAGAGTTGATTGGTAGTTGTTTCCATTAAATAACTTAGAATTTAGGCTGATTGTAGAGCGGGTTGCATACCCATCTCCTTTAAATATTTGAAATGAGCAATTATTGCTTTACGTGTGGTTTTGTACTCGTTATAAGGTAAATTAAATTCTTTAGCCGTTTCTCTAACTATTTTAGAAATGCTAGTATAATGAATATGACTAATATTAGGGAAGATATGATGTTCAACCTGATGATTTAGACCACCCGTAAACCAGTTTACAATTCTATTTTTTGTAGAGAAATTTACCGTTGTAAATAACTGATGAATAGCCCATGTGTTTTTCATTGTTCCTGAATTGTCTGGTAGTGGCATGTCTGCCTCATCAATCACGTGTGCAAGTTGAAATACCATACTTAAGATCACACCAGCAGTATAATGCATTACAAAAAATCCTATAAGCACTTTCCACCAAGCTATGTCTAAAATTAAAAGTGGTAGAACTATCCAGATACTAACATAGATGATTTTTGTAATAACTAGTTTTGTCCATTCTACTTTTGGATTCGGAAACTCACCATAAGAAAGTTTTCGTTTTAGATATCGCTTCATTTGAAGAAAATCTGTGGTTATGGCCCAATTAAAGGTCAATAAACCATATAGCAGAATAGAATAATAATGCTGAAAACGGTGGTGTTTGTACCACGGTGAATGTTTTGAGAAACGAAGTATTCTACCCGCTTCAAGATCTTCATCGTGACCATGTATATTTGTATACGTGTGGTGCAACACATTATGTTGAACCTGCCAGTTGTATACATTACCCGCAAGTATATAAATACTGCCTCCCATTATTTTGTTAACCCATTTTTTCTTAGAAAATGAACCGTGATTTCCATCATGCATCACGTTCATTCCCACACCAGCCATACCTATACCCATCACGATAGTAAGTAGTAATTGAGACCAACCTGGTAAATCCAGAGTTAATAATAAAAAATAAGGTGCTAGAAATATTGAAAACATAACTGCAGTTTTTATAAATAACTTCCAGTTACCGGTGCGTTCTACATTATTTTCTTTGAAATAACTATTTACGCGTTTGTTCAATGTTCTAAAAAAATTAGCTGAATCTACGCGTGAAAACTTAATTGTCTTTTGATTTGTCATATACTTTCTGCTTAATATAAAAGAGCTTAAAAAGCACTTTACAACGCAACCTCAAAAATAAGATTTATATCTTTTTAAGGCATATTAATACTGTAATTTAACGCTGTAAAACCTAATTTTGTTGCGATAAAAGTTGATTATGATTCTAATAGACAAATATTTTACAGATCTTGATGAAAATCAGATCCTTCAGTTTAAAAAATTAAATGAATTGTATCAGGATTGGAACTTGAAAATCAATGTAGTTTCTCGCAAAGATATTGATGAAATTTACCTTAGACATGTCTTGCATTCTCTAGGTATTGCTAAAATTCAAAAGTTTAATCCGGGTGCTTCGATTTTAGATGTAGGTACCGGTGGTGGATTTCCTGGGATTCCATTAGCAATATTATTCCCTGAAACACAATTTCATCTAGTAGATAGTATAGGAAAGAAAATTAAGGTTGTAGAAGAGGTAAGTGAGGGTTTAGGTCTTAAAAATGTGAAGATCACAAATGATCGTGTTGAAAATGTAGATGGTCAATATGATTTTATTGTAAGTAGAGCAGTAGCTCAAATGGAAACATTTGTTCATTGGGTAAAGGGTAAAATTGCCAAGAAAAGTGAGCACGAATTGAAAAACGGAATCTTATATTTAAAAGGAGGAGACCTTTCTGAAGAATTAAAGCTATATACAACAGCTAAAATATATGATCTAAAGGATTATTTTGAAGAAGATTTCTTCGACACTAAAAAGGTAGTCCATCTACCACTTAAGTTTAAAGGATAAGAATAAAAGCGACTTTAATAAGTCGCTTTTATTAATTAAGTACGTAGCATATTGTAATAAGTTGTATTGCAACGACTACCAAATCTTCTTAAAAGATCTTGAGCTTTTTCTATTAAAGTAGTTTTCTGATCAGATTGAATTTCTAAAAGTGTATACTCTAGATCTCTCAGTTTTTCTTCTATCGTCTCAGGATCTTTAACTAAATATAACTTTTCTTTTTTTCGAGTGATTTTACGTTTACTCTTTTTTTTTGAAACATCAATTACCGAGTAATTTACCTTCAAAACATACATTTTGTTTTCTTCTGTCGTCATAGTCCTAATATTTTGATTGGTAAATATAGAAAATAGCTTTCAATTAACCTTAAATTTATGTTCAGTTAACATTTAGGTAACATTCAAAATATATTTAATAAAAAAGCTGCTAGAAATTCTAGCAGCTTTTAGAAGTAATTAAACCTGAATTATTCTCCTAAAAATGGATATCTATAGTCCACTGGAGTCACAAAAGTTTCCTTAATAAGTCGAGGAGATGCCCATCGCAATAAGTTAAGTGCACTTCCTGCTTTGTCATTGGTTCCAGAAGCTCGAGCACCACCAAAAGGTTGTTGCCCTACAACTGCACCAGTACATTTATCGTTAATGTAAAAATTACCTGCTGCATTTTGAAGTACATCTGTAGCTTCGGTGATCGCATAGCGATCTGTAGCTAGTACAGCACCTGTTAATGCGTACTCACTCGTACCGTCAACTAATTTTAAAGTTTCTGACCACTTTTCATCTTCATATACATAAATGGTAACAACAGGCCCAAAAAGTTCTGTTTCCATAGTGGTATATTTAGGATCTGTAGTTAAGATGACCGTAGGTTCTACAAAGTAGCCCTTTGTCTTGTCGTAGTTACCTCCAGCAATTATCTCTGCGTTTTCATCAGATTTTGCCTGATCGATATATTTAGCAAGTTTATCAAAAGAGGCTTCGTGAATAACTGCAGTGATAAAGTTGCTCATATCTTCTGGGGATCCCATTTTAAAAGACTTGATGTCTGCAAGAAGAGAATCTTTAACCTCAGGCCATATAGATTTAGCTACATAAATACGGCTTGCCGCACTACATTTTTGTCCTTGAAACTCAAAAGCTCCACGTGCAATTGCAGTAGAAACTTGTTGTGGGTTTGCAGTATGATGCGCAACAATAAAATCTTTACCTCCAGTCTCACCTACAATACGCGGATACGTTTTATAGTTGTGGATATTAGCACCTATTTTTGCCCAAATATCTTTAAAAACGTGGGTAGAACCTGTAAAATGTATTCCTGCAAAATCTGGATTAGCTAAAACAGTGTCTGTAATCATTACAGGATCTCCCATTACCATATTAATTACACCTGCGGGAACTCCTGCTTCTTCAAAAACATCCATTATAACTTTAGCCGAGTAAACTTGGCTATCACTAGGTTTCCATACTACTACATTACCCATTAATGCAGCTGAAGCTGGTAAATTACCGGCAATTGCTGTAAAATTAAATGGAGTAATTGCATAAACAAATCCTTCTAACGGGCGATACTCTACACGGTTCCAGGCTGCAGAAGATGATTCTGGCTGCTCTGCATAAATTTCACTCATATACTGAACGTTAAATCGCAAGAAGTCTATAAGCTCACAAGCAGCATCAATTTCGGCTTGAAAGATATTTTTTGACTGTGCAAGCATAGTTGCAGCATTAATTTTTGATCTGTAAGGACCTTGTATAAGCTCTGCAGCTTTTAAAAATATTGCAGCGCGATGCTCCCATGGCATTTTAGACCATTTTTTGCGAGCTTCTAAAGCAGTAGAAATGGCAGAATCAATATGAGATTTCTCAGCAAGATGATATTCTCCTAATGTATGCTGGTGATCGTGTGGAGGAGACATCGGTTTTGTGTTACCGGTTTCTATTTTTTCTCCATTGATATAGATAGGAACATTAATTTTACTATTGTATAACTCTTTATAAGAATTAAGAACTTCTTCGCGTTCTGGAGATCCCGGTGCGTATGATTTTACCGGTTCATTTATGGCTACTGGTACTTCAAAAAATCCTTTTGACATGCTTAAATATTTTATTCGAATTCAATTTTTTAGGATTGAAAGATACAAAATATTAGAGGGATGCACTATGCTGTTTTACGTGCTAATTTTAGTAAAATAAGACTATAAATTCTAAGTAAGTAAACTCAATTAATTAAGTGTATGAATTGCATTGAGATTAAAAGAAGGTATCTCAACTTTAAATTGTTCTGAAGTAGCAAAATTTATCATTATATAATAACCTCGCATTGAACCGAAAGGAGATTTTAATAAACACCCTGATGAATACGTATGAGTTTCTCCGGTTTTTAGAACCGGTTTCTTGCCAATGACACCTTCACCTACAACCCGTTCGGGATTATTAAGTGCATCAAAAATAAACCAAGATCTGCTTAAGAGCTGTACTGTATCTCTGCTATTGTTTGTAATCGATATTTGATAACCATATGCATAATAGGTTTCATTATTTTTCATAAATGAACCTTCAAAATGAGTATCTACAGAAACTCGAATGCCTTTTGTGATTTGTTCTACCATCGTCTTAGTAGGTTGCAGCAGTTATAATAAGAAATAAAATGCCTGTAAATGATGTGAGAACTAAAAATACAATATTTAAAAATAAAAATTTTAAAAGTGTCTTAATATGTCCTTCAGAATAGAAATTTTTAAGAGCTATGTAAAAATATATTGGTGCAACAATCATAAATAAAATGGTTGCTACAACAGCATTACCAAGAAAGCTATCTGGTATTAATGCTAATAAAAGAACCAAAAATAGAAAGGTAAAAACGTGAAATATAAAAATTACATGTTCTATATATGTGCGTTTTCTATAAATAACAAAGATTTTTCTTACAAAACTTAGTGTTGATAGAATGATGGGGCCGATGTATGGGGTGATAAAAATTATTCTAAGAGTTTTGCTATCTGTATTTAGTAGGGTAGATTTTGCTGTTTTATACGATTCCCTTTTAAAGTATATGAGCATAAAAACTAATGCAAATATAGGAGTGAAGAAGAATAGAAATAGCGGAATCTTTTTAGATAAATAGGACACAAATAGAAGCGGCTCTTCTAATATACGATTGTATGTGGTGCTGCGGTCGTAGAGCCAAAGATTAATTCGACTTTTATCGTACGCCAAACTATCAAGTGCTTGTGGAGCATTTTTGATATTTGTGCTCGTGGCAAAATCTTTAAAGAGCGCTAGTTTATTTTTTGTTCTACTATAAAAGGTGTTTTGATTAATTTTTTCTTCAGGTAAATATGAAAAAGGTGTTTTTATAGAGTCGGTTTTATTGATCTCTTTATAATTTTCTCGGTAGTATTTAATTGAATCTAGCGGTATTTTTGAGTCTTCTGTGGTAAATTCTGAAAATACTTCCTGAAAACCCTCCAGTTCTGTAGATGATTTCTTTGGTAATACAAAATCTAAAAACCCACTCAATAAAAAGTAAATTATACTGATGCTTAAGTAAAACCGAAATGGATTGGCATAAGTGAGTCGCTTGCCATTTACATAACTAAGTGTGATTTTACCTGGTTTAAATAATATATCCTTAAGCGTGTAATAAATACGCGAATCGTAATTGATAAGGCTTACAATAAACTCATTGAAATAGTTACCTAAAGAAAGTTTTTTAGTTGAATTAATTTGTCCGCAATACGGACAATATTTATGAGTTATTTTTAGTGTACGCTCACAGTTTAAGCAGATATTAGATCTATGCTGGAGCTTATTTTGTGAAGAAACGGATAGTTTTAATTTCAAGTTTTAAATATAAACTGAATTTTTATATTTAGTTGCGGCGTACATTAGAAATTGAAGTCGATAATGCGTTGCCATTACCTATTAATTCATCAAAACGAGCACCAGGCGCCCTATAATAAATAAGCACGGTGTACTCATTTTCAGTTTGCCAGAAATCTCCACTTATTGGATTGTGATTTAACTTAATTCCATCTTTTGCTACTACATATCGATAATTATAATAACCTTGTTTTAGTAGAAGTGGCAACTCGTACAATTGAGTTTCTTCATTGTAAATCATTTTTGTAGATTCTTCAAGCGTATAATTATTGAAATTTCCGTAGACATAAATGGATTCTCCTGCGGGGCGTTTAGGATGTTGAAGACTAAAATGAATCCAAGCATACTCGGCGTTTACTTTGGGGTCTGCGCCTTGTAATGTGCGTATGGCAAAGTTTCCGTTTAAATCTGGATTATATGTATAAGTAGTTTCTGCTCTTGTATTATTTCCGTAGAGATAATTATGGTAGAGATCTAAGAGTTCTACAAATTGAATCCTATTTGTCGCAGCCCTAATGTCTTTATTATCAAAGTCAAAAAACTCATTGCCGGCATAAAAGGACGTTTCCTCATCGTAACGGTATTGCAATTGATTTCCTAAACTATATTGAGGTTTTATATTAGAGATGCTTGTATTTAAATTGTTATTCTGAAGAATGAGCGTATTGATAGTTTGATCGGGGTTAACAATAATGTTCTCACCAAGATCTACTGTGATGGCTATCGCTTGTTTATTTTCTATAAATTCAAGATCTCTCGTTCTCAAAACTTCTACACCTACTGAAACTAGGGAGTTGTAGATCATAAATTTTCTTGAAAATACAATCTCATCCTCTTCATTATAAATTTCCAAGAGGTAATTGCCGCTCTTTAATAATGCGGTGGTATTGCTATTGGGAATTTGCAACTCATAATGAGTATATAGCTGAAGTGTACTTACCGAATTTGTGTAATTGAAAATACGCACATCGTCAATGCCACTTAAATATTCGGTCTTAGCCAGCACTGAAGGCGTCCAGTCATAATTATGATGCGTGATTCTATAATAGTAATTAGCCTCATCACCTATTATATCATCAAAACTCAAATTTAAGGGTTGGCCAAGTTGAATTAGCGGTAATTGACTTTGAGCTGTATTACCATAAAACTGTACAGATTTTATGTAGGGCGGAGCAGGAACTTCTTGAGCTTTTTGACTATGAATTGTACAGAATGAAAATAAGGCAATTAGTAACGAAAACGTTTTCATACGTGCAAGGTGAAATTATATGCCAAATGTAGCGAATTATATTGCTTATTTGTAAACAATCTCAATAAGGGGTAAATATGCATCTTGTAAGCCTTTGTCGCGTAAAGTTTAAGAAATACGCATTAATAATAAATATTTTTAACCTGTACTTTGTGTTATGAGCATGTAAAATTTGTAAATTCGCACTCCTCAATTCCAGCATATAATGGGTTGAGTTTAACAAGAACTTTAACATATACTTCCTATGTCAAAAGACATTAAGATCAAAAGGGGTCTTGATATTAAGTTAGTGGGTGAGGCTGAGCATATTATCTCAGATGCGCCCCGGTCAAGAACCTATGTGATCAAGCCTTCAGATTTTCATCTTGTAACTCCTAAGATGCTTTTTAAAGAAGGAGCTACTATTAAAGCAGGAGAACCGCTTTTCTACGCAAAGAAAGACCCTAGTATCAAATTTGTTTCTCCCGTAAGTGGAATTCTTAGAGAGATTAAACGCGGTGCAAAACGAGTTATTGTAAGTATTGTAATTGAAGCAGATGGTAGAGATACTACGGTAGAATTTCCTATGCTTGATGTGAATACTGCAGATGCAGCAACTATTAAGGAGCGTATTTTAGAATCTGGTCTGTGGCCATTTATTAAGCAACGTCCATATGATGTTATTGCTAGTACTAAAACAGAACCTTCTGCAATTTATATCTCGGGTCATAATAGTGCACCTCTAGCGCCAGACTACAATTTTATTCTTCAGGGTAAAGAAGCTGCTTTACAGGCAGGGTTTACTGCGTTAAGTAAATTAACTTCAGGTAGAATTCATTTAGGAGTAGCGCAAGTTGCAAATTCTGTTTTCTCTAAGTTGAGTAACGTTGAAATGCATACAGTTGCCGGTCCACATCCTAGTGGAAATGTAGGTACACTTATTAATAAAGTGTCTCCTATTAATAAAGGAGAAACTGTGTGGACAATTACTCCAGAAAATTTAGCGATAATAGGTGAGTTGTTTATTACAGGTAAATTCAATTCTGAGCGTATCATATCAGTTTCTGGATCGCGTGTTAAAGCGCCAAAATATTATAGAACTAAGATAGGAGCTGAGGTTTCAACATTTGCTTATTCAGCAGGAATTGAGGGTGATAATGTACGTATGATATCTGGTAATATTCTTACTGGAAATCAAGTTTCTGCAGAAGGTCACTTAGGATATTATCATAATGAATTTGTAGCCATTCCTGAAGGAAATGATTATGAATTCTTTGGCTGGAATAAGCCAGTTTTTAATAAAATTTCTTCATCAAGAGCGTTAACCTTCTCTTGGTTATTTCCAAATAAAAAATACGATTTAGATACAAATACAAATGGTGAGCACAGAGCATTTGTGGTAACCGGAAACTACGAGGAAGTTTTTCCTCTAGATATTTATCCACTTCAATTACTAAAGGCTTGTATGGTTCAAGATCTTGATGCAATGGAAGCTTTGGGTATGTATGAGGTTGCTCCAGAAGATTTTGCGTTGACCGAGTTTGTATGTGTTTCAAAACAACCACACCAAGCAATCATTCGTAAAGGACTTGACTTAATGCACGAAGAAATAGGATAAGAGCAATGGGATTAAAAGAAAAATTACACGGAATTAAAGAAGATTTCAAAGGCAAGAAAATGGCTCCTGCATTTAATGCGTTGCATACATTTTTATATACGCCTGATGAAACTACGCATAGTGGTGGTCACGTAAGAGCGGTTGATGATCTTAAGCGTACTATGAATACAGTTATTATGGCACTTATACCAGTGCTTATATGGGGTATTTTTAATACAGGGTATCAGCATTATGCAGCTGTAGATGCAGCGCAAGGAGTTATTAGAGAAGCTAGTTTATTTGGCAACTTTTTTACTTGGGATAATTTTATAATGGGAGCTTGGACAGTTCTTCCTCTTGTAATAATATCTTATGCTGTAGGTCTGGGAGTAGAATTTATATTTGCTGTTATTAAAGGACATGAGGTTGAAGAAGGTTACTTAGTGACCGGGATGCTAGTTCCTTTGATTGTACCGGTAGATATTCCATTATGGATGCTTGCTGTAGCAGTTATTTTTGGAGTTGTTATAGGTAAAGAAGTTTTTGGAGGTACAGGGATGAATATCCTAAATCCTGCTTTGACTATTAGAGCATTTTTATTCTTTGCATATCCTACCTGGATGAGTGGGGATAAAGTATGGGTTCACGGTGCTAAAGCAGCAGAAGGTGGAGCCGATGCAATATCTGGAGAAACAATCTTAGGGGCTTATGCTCAAAACTCTTCGGTAGTTTATGACTTCTCAGATAAATTCTTTGGTTTTATACCAGGATCAATTGGTGAGACTTCTACATTTCTAATTATTCTGGGAGGTTTGTTTTTAATGTTTACAAAAATTGCAAGCTGGAGAATAATTTTAAGTGCCATCGTAGGTGCAGCAGTAATGGGATTAATTTTCAATGGTGTTGTTGATCAAGGTTGGATAGGTGAAGGAAACACGTTTTACGGTCTTATGAGTACTCCATTTTGGGAGCATCTAGTAATAGGTGGTATTGCATTCGGAATTGTTTATATGGCAACAGACCCAGTTTCTGGATCGCAAACCAATACAGGTAAATACTGGTACGGATTTTTAATAGGTTTCTTTTCTATTATGATTCGTGTATTCAATCCGGCGTTTCCTGAAGGTGTATTCTTAGCAATTTTGTTAATGAATGTTTTTGCTCCTACGATAGATCATTATGTTGTTCAGGCAAATGTGAAGAAGCGTATGAAACGTCTAAAACTTAAAACTGCTTAATCATGGCAAATACAGATAAAAATAGTTACACAATCATCTTCGCAGTTGTGATGGTGCTTGTGGTAGGATCGCTACTTGCTTTTACAGCATCTAGTTTAAAGCCTGCAATTACAGAAAACGAGCGTTTTGAAAAGCAACAAAACATCCTTTATGCAATGGGCATAAATGAGAATGTTGAAGGTGCAGTGAATTTTATTCCTACAGATAAGGTAGAAGCAGAATTCAGCAAATACATAAAGGAACAATTAGTAATTCAAAACGGTAAAATTTCTAAAGATACTGCTGCATATTTAATAGATCTTAAAGGTCAGCTTGCAGAAGATAAAGAAGATCGTAAACTTCCTTTATTCATTGGTGAAAAAGAGGGTGAGAGCTACTATATAATTCCTTTATACGGTAAAGGTCTTTGGGATGCTATCTGGGGGTTTGTATCATTAGATAAAAACTTTGTAGTTCAAGGTGTTTATTTTGACCATAAAGGAGAAACTCCAGGCTTAGGTGCAAATATTAAAGAGCGCTATTTTATGGATGATTTTACTGGTGAAGAGATTATGTCTGGGACTCAGTTTGAAGGTATCAGCGTAGCAAAAGGTAATAATGATCCACTTAACGATCGTAAAGATGATGGTAAAGTTGATGCTCTTGCCGGTGCAACAATTACTGGAAACGGAGTTACCGCTATGATTAATAGTACGGTGAAATTATATATCCCATACCTTAAAGATTTAAAAATATAATTATGGCATTATTATCTAAAAAAGATAGAGGATTACTTTTAGATCCTCTTGCAGATAACAACCCTATTACAATTCAAGTATTGGGTATATGTTCAGCATTAGCAATTACTGCACAGCTTAAAGCTTCTATTGTAATGGGACTTTCTGTGGTGTTTGTATTGGCAATGGGTAACGTGGTTATTTCGCTTATGCGAAATATTATTCCTTCTAAGATTAGAATTATTGTACAGCTTGTTGTTGTAGCGGCTTTGGTAATTATTGTAGATCAAGTATTAAAAGCCTTTGCTTACGAGTTGAGTAAAACGCTTTCGGTATTTGTGGGACTTATAATTACTAACTGTATTATTATGGGGCGTTTTGAAGCTTTTGCTTTAGGAAATAAGCCTTGGAGATCTTTCCTTGATGGTATAGGAAATGCTGCCGGTTATGCATTGATCTTAATAATTGTAGGTTTCTTTAGAGAGCTATTAGGTTCTGGTACTTTATTAGGATTTAAAGTTCTGGGAGACCCTATTACTAAAACTGGTTTGTACGCTATAGGTTATGAGAATAATGGCTTTATGCTTCTTTCTCCAATGGCTCTTATTGTGGTGGGAATTATCATTTGGATACAGCGTTCTAGAAATAGCGCACTAATTGAAGAAAATTAAAGATTCTGATTGGAGTTAATACTCCTTTCTAACTTCTTAAATAAAAAAAAATGGAACACGTAGAGTTATTTTTTAAGTCAATTTTTATTGACAATATGGTATTTGCAACGTTCTTAGGAATGTGTTCTTATCTTGCGGTATCTAAAAAAGTTACTACAGCTGTAGGACTTGGAGCTGCTGTAATATTTGTACTAGCGGTAACCGTACCTATGAACTGGTTGCTAGATCAATATGTATTGCGTCCGGGAGCTCTTAAATGGTTAGGTGCTGAGTATGCAGACTTTGATTTAAGTTTCTTATCATTTATTCTCTTTATTGCCACTATTGCTACAATGGTTCAATTAGTAGAGATCGTAGTTGAGAAATTTGCGCCGGCTTTATACACATCATTAGGTATATTTTTACCTCTTATTGCTGTAAACTGTGCTATTCTTGGAGGATCACTATTTATGCAATCAAGAGATATTCAGACCCTTGGTTTAGCCTTTAACTATGGCCTTTCTTCAGGTATAGGCTGGTTTCTTGCTATTCTTGCTATTGCAGCTATTCGCGAAAAAATTAGATATTCAAATGTACCCGCTCCATTAAGAGGTTTAGGAATTACATTTATTATCACAGGTTTAATGGCGATTGGGTTTATGAGTTTTGGTGGAATGCTTACAGGTGGTGATGAAACTACTGAAGAAACAGATGAACTAGCAAAATCTCAAGTTCAAAACACAATTACTGATTCTGAAACAGAAGTGCCTTTAGCCGAAGTTTCTAAAGAAATAAATACTAAATAATATGTTTTTAGCAGCAAGTACAGGAGGAGTAGTAGCGGCAACCGTAGTAGCCTTTTTAGTGTTGACTATCGTATTAGTAGGTTTACTACTTTTTGCAAAAGAGAAGCTTTCTCCATCAGGTCCCGTTACTATTACTATAAACGGAGAAAAGAAAATTGAAGTAGATTCTGGTAGTTCTCTACTTTCTACATTAGGAGGTAAAAAAGTATTCTTACCATCAGCTTGTGGTGGCGGTGGTACTTGTATACAATGTGAATGCCACGTACTTGAAGGTGGTGGAGAAGCATTGCCTACAGAGACTCCACATTTCACACGTAAAGAACTAGCATCAGGTGCACGTCTAGCTTGCCAGGTGAAGGTAAAGCAGGATATGAACATTACGATACCGGAAGAGGTTTTTGGTATTAAAAAATGGGAAGCAACTGTTGTTAGAAACTATAATGTGGCATCATTTATTAAGGAATTCGTTGTCGAGATTCCTGAAGATATGGATTATAAAGCCGGTGGATATATTCAAATTGAAATTCCTGAAACTACTGTTAAGTTTTCAGATATGGATATTACCGCGCATCCAGAAGAGCACAGTGATCCAGATAAATTTAAAGATGAGTGGGAGAAGTTTAAACTTTGGCCACTAGTAATGAAAAATACCGAAGTTGTAGAGCGTGCGTATTCCATGGCATCTTACCCGGCAGAAGGTCGTGAGATTATGTTGAATGTGCGTATTGCAACGCCTCCATTTGACCGTGCAAAAGGTGGATGGATGGATGTTAATCCTGGTGTTGCTTCTTCATATATTTTCAGTAGAAAAGAAGGTGATAAGGTTACTATTTCTGGTCCTTACGGAGAATTCTTCATCAACGAGTCTGAAGCAGAAATGCTATACGTAGGTGGTGGAGCAGGTATGGCGCCTATGCGTTCGCACTTATATCATTTATTTAAAACCTTAAAGACAGGTCGTAAAGTAACTTATTGGTATGGTGGTCGTTCTAAGCGTGAGCTTTTCTACCTTAAACACTTCCGTGATCTTGAAGAAGAGTTTGATAACTTTAAATTCTATTTAGTTTTATCTGAACCTTTAGAAGAAGATAACTGGAAAGAAAAATCAGATATCCACGGAGAAGGAGATGGATTTGTAGGATTTGTGCATAATGCAGTAATAGAACAATATTTAAGTAAGCACGAGGAGCCAGAAGAAATTGAATTGTATTTCTGTGGACCTCCACTTATGAATAAAGCTGTTCAGAAAATGGGTGAAGACTTTGGAATTCCAGACGAGAATATTCGTTTTGATGATTTCGGAGGTTAATTTTCAAACTTCAAACTATAAAAAAAGCCGCTACCAATGTAGCGGCTTTTTTATGTGATATATTTATTGTTTTGCAAAGGATTTTTCACTTATAAATTTAGACATGCTATCTTTGTTTTATGGCAGAATTATTAGATAAACAGGAGCTTCATAATCTTGCGATGAATATCGTAGGTAAAGATCTGGAAGAGCAAGGTTTTGAGTTTTTAGGTGTGAATTCTCAGCTAAAGCGGAATCCGCAATTTGTAGCATTACGAGATAAGAAATTACATTTTGTCATTGTTAGAGCTGTCAGTTATCCTGAGGACGCTAATGATTATGATCCTTTTTTTATGAATGAGATTAAACAACACGCAGATAAGTTTAATGCTAAAACATTTTATGCCGGAGTAGGTTTAGGTAGTGCAGACGACTATGGTAAGCCTGTAGAGAAAGGAACTTCATATACAGTTATATACAACGGACTTCAAGAAATTAAATGATGAGATTAGTTTTATTAGGATTTATTTTTAGCTTTCTTATAAGCTGTGATTCAGAACCTCAATTGGTCGAGTTAGCAGGTGAAGCTTTAGGAACAGGCTATCGTGTTCAATTTTATAGCTCAGAACGTTTTGAAGTTGTTGAGAAGTTTGATTCTACTATTGCAGCAATAAATAAATCGATGAGTACGTATCTCGAAGATTCTGATATCTCAAAAATAAATGATGGCGATACTACTATTGTTATTGAGCCTATGTTTAGAGATGTTCTTGCACTCTCTCGCAAAATATATAATGCAACGGATGGCTATTTTGATCCCACAGTGGGAATATTAGTCAATGCATATGGTTTTGGTCCAGAGAAGCAAATAAAGGTGCTTGATAGCGTGGTATTAGATTCTTTAAGGGCTTATGTGGGATTAGATAAGATTAAGCTATCACGCGAAGGAAGAATTATAAAAGAGAATAAAGCAGTATATCTTGATTTTAATAGCATTGCTAAAGGGTACAGCATCGATAGGTTAGGGAAAATGCTTGAAAATAACGGTGTTGAAAATTACCTCATTGAATTAGGAGGAGAATTATTTGCAAAAGGGAAAAATTTAGATAAAAATCAGACGTGGCGTGTGGGTATTGAAAATATCGATTCTCCTTTAAATAACCGTGAATTTACTGAAGCTGTAGAATTGCAGAATAGAGGAATGGCAGGTTCTGGTAATTACAGGAAGTTTAGAATTGACTCGACTACAGGAAAACGTTATGTGCATACTATCAATCCGCTAACTGGTAAAGCCGAAAAAAGCGACATATTGAGCGCTACAGTTATCGCAACAACTTGTGCTGAAGCAGATGGTTTTGCTACAGCCTTTATGGCGCTGGGATTAGAGAAGTCAAAACAAGTTTTAAATAGGCATCAGGATATTGAAGCCTATTTTATATATGCCGATAAGGATAGCACAGCGATTTTTAAGTCTAAAGGCTTCTCAAATTTCATAGTTAAATAAATCTACTTATAGCATACAGGTAAAATTTCACCTGTTGCAAGGCGGTATCTATCGGTTTTTTCTGGAGTTAATTGGTTTGTATAATCAACCTCTTCTACTTGAAAACCTATAGATCTTAATTTATCAAAATAATCAAGACCATAAACACGCACGTGATCGTATTGACCAAAAATTTCAGCACGTTTTTTAGGATCTGTGATACTATTATCCTCAAAAGTAGTTGCACGGTTTAAATCTTGAGGTATTTGTAAAATAGCCATTCCACCAGGTTTTAAAACGCGATAAAGCTCAAGCATTGCCTTTTCGTCATTCGGTATATGTTCTAAAACATGATTACAGAAGATAATGTCATACGTATTATCATCAAAAGGCAGATCACAAATATCCGCTTTCACGTCGGCAAGGGGAGAATTTAGATCTGTAGTTGTGTAATCTAAGTTCTCCATATTTCTGAATCGTTTATAAAAAGCCTGTTCAGGCGCAAAATGCAACACCTTTGATTTTGCTGAAAAGAAATCGGTCTTTTTAATAAGGTATAACCAGAGCAGTCTGTGTCGTTCTAAAGATAATGTAGAGGGAGAGAGTACATTTTCCCGTTGTTTTCCATAACCGTAAGGTAAAAACTTTCGAAATGTTTTTCCATCTATAGGATCTTCATAACGCTCACCCTTTAGACCTAAAGCAAGAATAGGTCGAGCTATATAGCTTAATCTTATAAGAAGTGGACGAGGGACCACGTTGAGGATACGCTTAAAGAGTTGTGCAATCATACTTTTAGATCACCCCAGTTTTCTCCGGTTTTAATTCGATGTAATTGCATCTCTGAAACTCCAAATTGTTTAGCTAATACCTTAAGACGCGTACGACGATTAGGATCTAGCAATTTCTTTTTTAAAATGGTAGCTTCAGCATACGTTAACTTCGTATAGTGCCGCTCACCAGAGGTACGCCTTTTAATGTCAAGCGGACTTGTTTTCTGATGTGCATAGCGCTCTTGATGCGTTGCCCATTTTAGATTTTCAATTCTATTGTCTTTTTTATCGTGGTTAAGATGAAGAACAGCGGTCTCTTCATCTGTTGCCTTTAAAAAAGCTTTGGCTAATAATTTATGTAAGTAGTAATTTTTACGCTTACCATTTGCCAGTTTTGCACTTACAGTTACATAGCCGTGAATATGTCCTCCCTTTATAAGAGTGCCTTCCGGGCTTTTGTTGTAACTACGTATGCGACCATAATTAGAAAGTCCTATAGTATAATTTTCTTCCCAATTATCCTCACGGTATTTGATCCATGTTTCTAATTGCATTGTATGTAGGGGGTGTTATTAATATGCTAATTTGTAATAGCCTGTGCTCTAAAAGCATCTTCTTCGTCACTTGTTATGCCCAAGGCATCATAAATATACTTAAAAGTTGAAAGAAGTTCTGGTTTACCATCTACTAATGCTACATCATGTTCAAAATGAGCACTTGGCTCTCCATCACGAGTAGTAATAGTCCAACCATCATTATGCTGTTTTATGCGGTGAGTACCCCGGTTTACCATTGGCTCTATGGCTACGACCATTCCTTCAATAAATTTTTTACCACGACCACGCTTACCGTAGTTAGGCATTTCTGGATCTTCGTGCATTTTTGCTCCCAGACCGTGCCCTACTAATTCTCGTACGATGCCATAACCGTGATCTTCACAATATTTCTGAATTGCGTAACCTACGTCGCCTACGCGATTTCCGTGTTTGAATTCGGCTATACCTTTATAGAGCGACTCTTTTGTTACTTCAAGTAATTTTTTTGTTCTAGGATCTACTTCACCTACTTCAAAGGTATAAGCATGATCTCCATAAAATCCATTTTTTAACGCTCCACAATCTATGGATATTATATCTCCTTCCTCCAAAGGCTTTGAGTTGGGAATACCATGAACCACCTGCTCATTGGGGCTCATACATAACGAATTTGGGAAATCATATAAACCTAAGAAACCCGGGATTGCCCCGTGATCTCTAATGCAAGTCTCAGCAATTTTATCTAAATGTAATGTGGTTACACCCGGTTTAACTTCAGATGCGAGAGCTCCCAGAGTTTTAGAAACTATTAGGGCGCTTTCTCGCATTAGCTCTATTTCTTCTCTGGTTTTTGCTATAATCATGTGTGTATATTTTACAGGCGCAAAGGTACAAAGAATACCTATTTTAGTTGAAACAAATATTCAGAATGATTCAAGGTCATTATGAGGAACAAAACGTACTTAAATTGAATCAGGATCAGTAACTAATGTCTTAAATAGATTTGCCTTTGCTTTATAATATTTGTTTGTGATTTCAATTTGTTTTAATTGAGAATCGATAAGTTTTAACTCTCTGGTATTTATTAAAAAAATCGAACTTTCTCCTACTTGATATTTACGCTCTTCAGCATATAACATCGTTTCATAATTATTTACTAGATCAGCGGCTAACTCATTTTGTTCTTTAAGAACCTGAAGCTCTGTAGTGACCGCTTTTAATTTATTTTGAAGTTCTAATTTTGAGTTTGCAAAATCAAATTCTGAATTTTGCACTTTTAATTTTGCAAGTTTTAAATCACCGCGTTCTTTTCTAAGAAATAGCGGCATTTTAAAACGAAGACCGGCTTTATAATTTTGCGTATAAAAGGAATCTAAATTATCTGCCTCAGAGGTTATAAAGTTGTAATTAAGGTCAATTACCGGTAGGAGACTATTGGCTTTTAACTGTCTCTCAAGTTGAAGGGCTTCAATTTTATAATTAAGACTGCGTATTTTAGGATGCTCTTCGAGTTGAAAGTTTTGCAAATCAAAACCTGTTGTATTTAAAACTTCATCAATAATGAGATCTAAATCGTCCTGCGGAAAAATACCATCTTGAAGTTCGACAGGAATATTATTTCCTACCCATAAAAAATTAGAAAGCTCTAGTTTGCTTTTTAAATAATCTAATTGAGCTTCTCTTAAATTAAGTGCTCTACTTTGCACACTTATTGTTGCTTCCGTTGTATCTATAAGCGGTTTGTCGCCAGCTAGTGCGCTACTTTTGATCCCACTAAACCGTACTTGAGAATTTTCAAGAAAACGCTCATAAAGCTTCGTTTTTTTATAAGCCTGAAGCCATTCAAAATAGGTTATAGATGCTTGATATAGAACCGTATTTACTGCTATCTGTAAATCAGCTTCAGCTTGACGACTATAAATTTTTGCTTGTCTTAAAGTGGTCATACGATCGTTTATCCATAAACCTTGGCCTAATGATGCAGATATTCCGGCAGTATATAAACCATTTTCAGGCACCGTATTTTGCGGATTTAGATAATATCCATCATTATCTTCAAACTGCGCTTTCAAATGGATTCCATACCAGGTGGGTATTTTAAAGGTGGCATTAAGCAAATTGTAATATTCGGTCTCTTTAAACACCTTTTGGTCAAAGTCAACTTCAATTTTAGGATCAAAACCGCCCCGCGCTTTTAATAACTTAGCTGCCCCGGTTTCAGTTAGGAGATTAGCTTGTTTAACGATGGGATGATTTTCTTTTACAAGAATTAGAAAATCTTTAAATGTCAACGTTTCCAGAGAATCTTCCTGAGCATTTACTGCCATCCCCAGAAAAATAAATAAGTAGGGTATAAATCTCTTCATCATTTCTTAGTAGTTTCGGCATCAGCTTCTGGAGTATAATAATCTGGAGGAAATCCATTAAGTTTTCTCCAAAGCTCATACCAGATAGGAACATCTTCTAATAGTGCCATTGTATTTGCTCCAGAACCTACGCGCAAAGCTTCTGGCCAAGATTGTTCTTCTTTGTCTGGTGCAAGTAAGATTCTGTATTTTCCGTTAGGGCTAATATAATTTTCTATTGCTACCACGCGCGCTCCAAAAGTACCAAGAGAATTATTTGGCCAACCGCTAAATACAATTGAAGGCCATCCATCAAACTGAACTCTAACCTTTTCATCTAGATGTATAAGAGGTAAGTCTATAGGTTTAACATAGGTTTCTACAGCTATATCATAGTTTGAAGGGGTGATACCTACGAGTTTTTGACCTTCTTTAAAAGTCTCGCCGATACCGCCAATAATCGCTTTATTAATATAACCGGCTTGAGGAGCGCGTATGTAATACAAATCATTACGTATTTCATAATTCGTACGGCTATTCTCAAGTTTGCTTACTGCAGCTTCAGAATCGTACTGTGCAGATTGTGCTGTTGCTCTATCACTTTGTGCTTTTGATATTTTATCTGCATAAGTAGCTTCAAGACGACTCAACTCAATTTGTGCATTAAGTAACTCATTTCTGGAAGCCAATAGTTTATTTTCATGCGAGATTAGTTTTGCTTCTGTTTCCTGTAATTTGAGTCGTTTTTCTTCTACATCTGTGACTGCTTTTAAGCCTTCTTGTTGTAAGCTTAGCGTACGCTCATATTGACGTTGCGCAATACTTAAATTAGTTTTTGAGGCTTCATAATCTATACTGTCACTTTTAATTTTTAAACCGGCTTGAATACGTTTATTCTCTGCCTGTTTTAATTTTAAAATCCGTTCATTATTAAGAGCTGCAATTTGATTGCCTAGGGCTGCCACTTTTTGACTGTATGACTCGACAGAATTTGCTTTAGCTCGAACTTGTAAATCTGTACGGGCAAGCAGATCGGGGTCAAAATATTCATTTTTAATTTCTGAAATAAAAAGTATTGTATCTCCTTTTTCTACAAAATCACCTTCACGTACGTACCATTTTTCGACCTTGCCGGGAATAGGGGATTGTATAGTTTGAGGACGTTGTTCTGGAGTTAAAGTTGTGACATAACCCACAGATGAGATCGTCTGTGTCCACGGAAGGAATACGATAACAATAAGTATAATTGCAAAAACAGCTAAAAATCTATTAAAGTAAGCGTAGTGCTCTTTCTCTAAAACCTTTTTTGAAGATTTATAGTTCGAGAGATCCACCTTTTTATTTAATTTATTGTGTGATATATTGAGCATAGCAGTTTAATTTGAAGTTGAAGATGTTCCATTTTCAAGCCATATAATACGTTCACAGTATTCTTTCCAGAGTGGATTTTGACTAGAAATGATAATAGACCAGCTATTTGACTTATCAAAGAGAAACTCTATAATACGTGTTTTCTCTTCTGCTGAAAAACGTGTTAAGGGTTCTTTTAAGATGAGCACCTTAGGCTTACGAACAATACTTCGGGCGAGTACAATTTTATTTGAGATTGTTTCTGATAAGAATTTTCCTTCAGGCTTTAAAGCGGTATTTATTCCCAATGGTTGATTCTTGATATAATCTGTTAAGCCCACATTAGTTATTGCCCAATCAATATCTTCTTGCGGAATGGTTGTATCTCCAAAAGTGAGGTTTTCTAAAAGTGTACCTTCAAACGGAGTCTCATCTGGAAATGATTGTCCCAATAGTGCACGATAATGATTAAGATTTATACCTTTTAGAGATTTGTTATTTACATATAAATCACCGCCAGTAGGCTCTAAAATTCCTGCAATAATTTTTAATAAAGTCGATTTTCCAGAGCCATTGGGTCCGTTGATTAGCAAATGCTCTCCAGGTTTTAAAGTAAATGAGATGTCTTTTAAAATGGAGATATTATCGCGATTATCTATATAACTTATTTTATTGAGTTCTAGGGTAAGTGCAGTATCATCATTAAAGGGAGTTGCTAAATCCTGAGGCTCTAATTCTTTATCTACAACCTGACCTATTTTTTCTAATGCAGTAAGTAAATCATAGAAATTTTCAAGACCAAGTATTAATTTCTCAACCGAGTTAATAATGAGAAGAATAATAATTTCGGCAGCTACAAACTGTCCTATATTCATTTGTTGATTAAGAACTAGAATCCCACCTATAAGTAATAAACCGGCAGTTACCAGAACCTTAAAACCTATCATTTGAATAAACTGAATACGTAAAATTCTAAAGTGACTTTCACGCGAATCAATATAATCACTTACTAATGTGTCATTTTTATTCAAAGCCAGACTTGATTTTCCTGAAAGCTTGAAGCTTAACAAGGTGCGGGCAATTTCCTGAATCCAGTGAGCAATTTTGTATTTATACTTAGACTCAGAGAGGCTGGTTTGCAATCCTGTATTTCCGGTAAATTTAAAAACCAGATAAATAAGAAGTACGAGTAAGATTCCGTAGAAAATGAAAAAAGGATGGTAAAAGGATAGGAGAATTAACCCAAATATGATCTGAACCATCGCTGCCGGAAAATCGAGCACAAGCTTGTACAAACCTTTCTGAATGGTAAGAACGTCAAAAAACCGATTAGCTAATTCAGGCGGATAATAATCTCTAAGCTCGCTCATTTTAATTTTAGGAAAGCGGTATGTAAATTCAAATGAAGCACGTGTAAATATTTTTTGCTGAATATTTTCAACTATTCGTATTTGCATCAACTGCAATGCTCCTACAAAAGCAACACCTAATGTTACTAATACAACAAGAACAATCCAGGAAGTACTTATCTGTGCACCTTGTATTAGGTTTACAATTGCTTGAATTCCTAATGGTAACGAGAGGCTCACAATCCCGGCGAAGATTGCATAATATAGGATCTGTAAAAAATCTTTGCGCTCTAATTTTAATAGCCCTATAAAGCGTTGCCAGGGCGTGTAGGTATTCTTATCCATAGGTAGGTAATTATGAATTTAAAAGTTTTGAAGTAAGATGTATAAAGTATTGAGTAGGAGTTGTGCTTGCGCTACAATCTGTCAAAGATTTAAAATGATCTTTTAAAAAATGCTGGTGCAAAGAGCCAGAAAGTATGGTACTTGCCAAACTTGCGGGATATTGATAGTCTGAATTTACATCACTTATAAGCTCTTTTAATCTTCCAGATAAACGTTTGTAAATTACAAAATACCCTTCCTTATTTTCATCATCAACCTCTTTAGTGAGATAGGATTTTGAATATTCATTAACCACAATTTTATTCAGAGCAACCTCATTAATATGGGAGAATAATTGATCTTGTTCTACTTCACGGGTGAGAATTTCGATTGCTTTATTCAACTTTTCTGAAGTATCTTTTATATTAATTGTGGCAAATACCAGTTGATATTCTTTCCAACCCCAATACCAAGAAGTTAAATAAACCAGCAGCTTATGTTTATTTTCAAAATATCTATATACAGAACTTTCGTTAGAACCTATACGTTCTCCTAGCTTTTTGAATGTAAAATTATCAAACCCTAGTTCGTCAATAAGAATAATACCATCTTGAATAATACGCTTACCCAGATTTGAAGACTCCGGATCCTTAAGATAGATGCCTTCATTAATGGTAATCTTTATATTCTTAAGCAACTCATTCATAAAAATTATTTTGATTGCAAATATAATAGTAATACTATTAATTTAGAATGTTTCACACTTATTTAACTCCTAACCAGTTCGTGGTATTTTGATTTAGGTTTTTTTAAGTTAGTAAGAAAACAGCTTAATTAATATGTAGTAGTCATATCATCATCGACCACGATTATAAAATCGGCTTGATTGATGTATTGATTTTCGAGGGAGTTTAATTCCTTTTGTGATACACTTGATATTATTACCAATTTAAGTGTGCTATCAAGTTGTTTTAAATACCAGCCGATACCTTCGTGAAAATCACTATGAAAAGAACCATTATAGTGTATAAAGAGGTTTTGATTTTTGCGATTTTTTATAATAAAGTGCGCCATTGTAGCATCTTTAATCGCTTGCGCCATAACTAACTTTGGACTTCCGTGATCTCCCATCATTTTTAAAATTTCCTGATATCGCGGTAATTCAGGTTTGAAGAGGATAGGTAGCGGTGCAATAAAATCCTTTTCAGAAACTGAAAGAGTATCTAGAACTTCAAATCCATTTTTATAAACAAGCGAGGCATATTTACGCGGAATATTTGTTGCTATAAAATCAAAATTTTGAGATTTTGCGTAATCAATAAGTGGTTGATAATCTGTTTTATGATTCACCCACAGGCTAGCCGAACTTGTAAATTCTTTTATAGTAATACTATCATTTAAATAGGCTTGAAGCACCTCCTGATTATCTGCCTCAATCATTTCTGCACCTAGCGTAAGACTCTTTTTGTAGCCAAGATCTTTTGTTATTTCAAGTTCTAACCAATGTATGATAGGATTATCGTGCAATTCTCCAAATAGTACAATTTCGTTTGTTATTAGTGAGTCTATCATAGTTGAGTACTCTACTTGATTACCCGTGGCATCAAAAAGAGCGTATGCAGGTTTGTGTTGAGCTTGAGAAGAGGAGCTTAAAAAAATAGAAATCAGAGAGAGAATTAATAAAATACGCATTGTAATTTTTTAAGTTAAAAATATATGAATTAAATATGTGTTATTCCTTTTCAATCTTAATTTCTAATTGAAGTTTTTAGACTTAGGGTTGACTATATTTGCGTTTCAAATTTTTACCATGGTAAACACGTTTAAAGAGTTAGGCATCAAAGCCGATATAGTTAAAGGGCTTTCAGAATTAGGTATTGTAAATCCTACACCTATTCAGCAAGAAGTTATTCCTATTTTGTTACAGGAAAAAACACATCTTGTAGGACAGGCACAAACAGGAACCGGAAAAACTGCAGCCTATGGATTGCCAATACTTCAACAGGTGAATGCCAAGAAAAAATATATCCAGGCACTCATACTTTGTCCTACACGTGAACTGTGTCAACAAGTGGCAAAACAGTTATTTAGATACACAAAATACACAGATAAAATTTTTACTGAAGCTATTTATGGAGGTGAGAAAATAGATATTCAGATAAAAAATTTAATGCGTCCTACCCATATAATTGTGGCTACACCAGGAAGACTTATCGATCTTTTAAATCGAAAAGTAATTGATCTTTCTAGCGTGAATACAGTTGTTTTGGATGAGGCAGATGAGATGCTGAGTATGGGGTTTAAGCAACAATTAGATGAGATACTTAACACGGTAAAAAATGTAGATAACAAGTGGTTGTTTTCTGCTACTATGCCACACGGAATACGACAGATTGTAAATGAGCATATGTCTGCTGAGGCACACCGTATTCAAATAAGTAAGGATGTTGTAAATAAAAACATAGATCACAAATTTCTACAGTGTGAGGAAACCGATAAATTACCAATTCTGTTAGACTTTTTAAGGTCAAGACAAGAGGAGCGGGGAATCATTTTTTGCAAAACGAAAGCAGCTGCTACTAAACTTTCTAAACAGTTAATAGCAAAAAATATTGCTGCGGAAGCGCTTCAGGGAGATATGCTTCAAAAAGAGCGCGATAAAGTTATGCGCGCCTTTAAAAACGAAAGTTTACGATTATTGGTAGCTACAGATATTGCGGCTCGTGGTCTTGACGTTCAAGATTTGACTTTTGTAGTTCATTATCAAATGCCCGATCAAGAGGAATATTATACACACCGTAGCGGAAGAACTGCAAGAGCCGGCAAAGAAGGTCTTTCACTTGCTTTAGTGACTACTAAAGAGCTGCGAATTTTGAGAGGTTATGAGAAATCGTTGCAAATAGGCTTTGGTGAATTAAAGAGCAAGTAAACCAGTAATAAGTAAAACAAAAAAGGAGTTTTATTTAAGAAACTCCTTTTTTGTTTTTGCTAATCTGTAATGAATAGACTTAATTATTTTTAATAGACTGCAATTTATTCGCTTATGCGACGGCACTGGATTAGTGGCTTTCGATCACACGCTTTAAATCAGATCTGCTTAAAACCCCACTTTGTCGCCAAAGTTGTTTTCCGTTTTTAAATAACATAAGAGTAGGAACACCTCGTACTTGAAATTTTTGTGCAAGTGCTTGATTCTTATCTACATCTACTTTTATGATCTTAACTTTTTCACCAAGATCTTTTTTCACATCTTCAAGAATAGGAGCAAGGGTCTGGCACGGGCCACACCACGTTGCATAAAAATCAATCAAAACAGGCGTTGATGATTCGGTTAAGTTGCCAAAGGTTGTTTTCATACCTGCAAAGCTAGGAGTTTATTTTAATTCACAAAATGCTTTAACTACATCTTAATACTATCCTAAAGCTAGCGTTAAAGGGCGTTAAGAAAGTTTTGATGCCTAAGCATTTAAGGTAATTTGCAAATGAATAATCTAAATAAATGTCTCTTAAAGACTTTAAATAATTATACCTATAATGAACACAAGCAAAGAAAATATATTAGTAGCAGGAGCAAATGGTACCACGGGTAAGAAAATTGTGAGTTATCTAAAGGAATCACAATATTATAATCCGGTTGCAATGGTGCGCAAAGAAGAGCAACGTGAGCAATTTAAAATTCAGGATATAGACACGATATTAGGTGACTTAGAAGAAGATCTTTCACATGTGGTAAAAGATATAGATAAGGTAATTTTTGCTGCAGGTTCTGGCGGCAAGACAGGTCCTGAAAAAACGACAGCTGTAGATCAGGAAGGAGCTAAAGGTTTAATAGACGTTTCTAAAAATGCAGGCATTAAAAAGTTTGTAATGTTAAGTTCTATTAATGCAGATAAGCCAGAGAGTGGAGGAGAGCTCCAGCATTATTTAGAAGCTAAGAAAAATGCCGATGATCACTTAAAGAAAAGCGGATTATTATACAGTATAGTAAGACCTGGAACGTTAAAAGATGAAGAAGGAACGCGAAAAATAAATGCCGCTCATAAAGTCGAACACGGTAAAATTAGCAGAGACGATGTCGCATATACTCTGGTTCATGTACTTAATGATGACATTGCTCAAAATGCAGTGTTTGAAATGACTGAAGGTGAAGAGCGAATAGAAGATGCAATTAAGCAATTCTAGTATTTGAGCTCAAAGTAAAAAAAGGTCCTTATTTTAGATAAGGGCCTTTTATATGTTTCAGAATATGTAATTATAGGGTTTTCCTTTTTAGAGGAAGCCACTTCAAAACATATGCAACACCTAGCGCACATAAAATTCCAGCTACTGTTTGCATAAGATTGTTATCTAATAGAAAATAACCAATTATGGATAGAACTATAATGGATATTCCTTTAAGTTGTAGTGTATTCATAAGCATATTTCTAGGTGTTAATTACTTTCAGGTTGATCCTTTTTATATTTTTTATGCTGAATTTTTTTCTTCTCTAAAATCGCATAGAATTTCCGTGGTGAAATTTTTAGATCTTTAGTTATATCACTAACCTTTTTCTTCCCTTTTTTATAGAGCTTAAGATTTTCATTTACATCTTTATTGAAGTAATAATCTTTCAGTTTATCAATAATTTGATATTCAGTGAGATTAGATTCAGATTTATATTTTTCTATTTCTAGCAGAATATTTGAAAGCTTACTCATATAAATAAGATTCTTTGTGTTTAATAATTTGAATTTACAGAAATAATTAAGTCTTCGACAATCTTATATAGTCAACTAAAAAATTGATTTAAGATATAGTTTCTAAAGCTTTTATAATATCATCTGGTTCAGAACGCGTTCTATAATCAACATTTACATAACTCCATTTTACGAGTCCATCCTTACCAATTACAAAAGTAGCGGGTATGGGTAATATGAGGCCGTTACCATTATTAATTTGTACTAAATCGAGTTTTCGATCTACGCGCATATGATCGAGTAAAAATTCTGGAACTTCCCAAGTGACGCCATATTCTGAAGCAATTTTTGCATCCTGATCTGACAATACCATAAATTCCATTTTGGCAATTTCACTTTCTGTTAAAGAACCATCCGGCACTTGCGGACTAATGGCAACTAACGTAGCACTTAACTGATGAATATCATTCAATCGAGCTTGGAGCGCTCTAAGTTGCAAATTGCAATAGGGGCACCAGTCACCGCGATAAAATGTTATAGCCACAGGTCCTTTAGCTAGCAAGTCATCTAGAAGTATTTGTTTACCTTCCTGGTCTGGCAGTTCAAAATGAGGAGCTTGTTGATTTGTTTGTATAGCCTTATTGCCCAGATCTTTTGCCTTGGCTTCATTGATAATTTCATCAACACCTTTCATAAATTCCGGCTTAGCCTTTCTACTTGTAGCTATTTTTGCATCTGTTTGCTCTCTTAACTTTGTCATTAGTTTTATATTCAAAAGATTCTTTAACGCATATCATTATTGTATTTCTGCAAATGATCTTGTATCTAAACTAGTATAAGAAATCATTAATGAAACTTATTTGACAAGATAGCAAGTAAAGGTTAATTGTGGAATGGCTTAATACTATTAAATAAATTGATTGGTGATTACAGCTAAAAATACATAAGGTTGAGTTGATTCTAATTTTTATCTGAAATTAGTTCTTTTAAAAACTGCAACATTTCCCTGTATTTCCTATTTATAGTTTCTAGTTTCCGCTCTATAGACTCTAGGCGTCTTTCAATATTATCTAGGCGTTCAGAATTCATCATCATTTGGGGCTTTTTGATCCCGAAAAGTTAATGAATATAATTCGGCTAAATATAACTAATAATAATTTTAAGATATATTTAGTATCAATTTATTATTTATAAATATACTTAAAATATATAGATGTTGACTATTCGTTCTTTAATCGTTCAAGCATATCTTTCATTTTCTGAATTTCCTCTTTTTGAGTTTTTATAATATCTTGAGATAGTTTCTTTACTTCAGGATCAGTTAGGTTAGCTCTTTCACTAGTCAAAATAGCGATAGAATGATGTGGTATCATAGCTTCCATCCATAATTTATCTCCTACGATGGGTTTTTGAGTTCTTACGAGAAATAAGGCAGATACAAATAATAAAAAGCTACCAGCTATAATTGCGATATTTTTCTTTTTATCGGTGTACATACCGCGCATAAAAAACCACATTATTACAGCCATTGTAGAAACTCCAAGGCACGTCATATAAAAGCGTGTAAGACTAAAGTAAACATGATTTATATCATACGTGTTAAGGTACATTGTTATGTACATAGCAACGAATGAGCAGCCTAACATTAATAAAAATTTAGTGTACATATTGGATGATTTGTTTTTCTGATTTTCCATAGTTTCAATTATTAATTATTTTAAAAGTGTGTCTTTATCATTTATTATAGTGCTTTTAATGGGTTTTCCATTCACGAATTTAGAAGCTAAAGAGCTGAAACTTTCAGGAGCAAACAACGCAATGAAGTGTGGAGCATCTTTAATTTTGATTAAATTTAAAGGATTATCCTTTGGTAGTTTATCAAAGTGATTGATTGCTCCAGAAAGAGGAGTTTTGGGGTCTAGCGTTCCGTGTAAAATTAATGTGGGTGGCATGCTCTTGGGCACATTTGCAAAGTAATTGTCTTTCTGATAGTTAGGCATTGCATTATCTGCCATAATTTTAGGCAATATACTTGTAAACAGAAGATTTTCTGATTCTGCAACAACCTCCTTTGGTTTTAATGTTGGTCTCAAATTATTTTCTGAAGAAGATATTATTTGAACAAGTGGTATAGAGCTGGGAGACGATTTGTAATTGTTGCCATAATCTTTATAAAATTCTTCGATTTCCTTTAATGCATCATTTAGAGGTTCAACATTCTCATGATTCAAAGCATCAATAATCAAAGGAATTTTATTTCTGACTTTTGGGATATCGAGCATCATTCCAAATAGTATAGACAGTTCTTGTTTTGGTAATTTTTCGGCAAAATTCGGTTCAGTTTTAGATTTCTCAATTATGCTTTTTAATTGGGAAGTTAATGAGTTATCATCTTGAGAAATCAGCGTATCAAAACGTTTTAAAACAGAATTTCCTACCTCATTTACTATAAACGATCTGTGGCTCAAATCATAATTGGTATCATCCTGCAAGGGCACAAAAGAATCTAATATTACACCATCTAAGCTCGTATTGTCCAGTTGAAGTAAACGCATTATAAGTTGTGTACCATACGATACTCCGTATACATAGCGCTTGCCACTGCCACTTAAATCATTGATTAAAAAGCTCAGATCTTTTGCTGCATTAGTTATCGAGAAGGCTTGTACATAAGGAGTATTTGTATACATGTGGTTAAAGCACGATCCCCATTCATCATTTGCAAGGGCGATACCATTGGGTGAATCTACAGATTCTTCTTTAGGGCAAATTTTTCCGGAAAGTCCAGTTCCCCTATGATCTGGAATATAAATATCTAAATGAGGAAAAGTTTCTGAAAATAGCGTGATTAACGGATATAAACTAGCTCCAGATTCCCCAGGACCTCCTGAAATTAACCAAATGGAACCAGCTCTTTTTTTTAATGCCGGGATTTTCCTGATAAATATTTCAATGGAATCGTTGTCTGATTCTGATGCTTTATGATTTAATGGAACTTTTACTGAGGTACAGAGTGAAGAATTGATTGCATCTGTGTCATTATAATCATTACATTTTGTAAACTGAGCGTTTACGTTTATTGCAAGTAACAATACTAGTAACAGTGCCGGAGAAGTACTTTTCAACATTTTATTTTTTTTAAATTACATCTTAATACCAATTTTCACTAATAAGGGTATCCTATTTAATTTCAAATTTTACAAAATGTGTAATATCGTAATTTTTATTTATTATTGGTAATTATAACTCTTGAGTAAGTATGTGAGATCAATAACTTTCACAGTTTATTAAGGAAATCAAATTGAGATGCGTAATAATTTCTCGACGGAATTGAGGCGGATTAAAGCACAAAAATTTTTCGGTTATGCAATTCTGAGTGGAATAGGATATAGTGGATTTCGCCGTAAATGTGGTGTTAACAATAGTACTTTTTACTCAATAAAAAGAATGTCTAAATTCAATAGGGGAAATATTAGTTTTGTTCTTAAATAGTTTACTAAATGAAGCAGGATACTCAAAACCTAATTCAAAGGCAATTTCACTCACGCTTAATTGGGTAGTTGATAATTTTTCTTTGGCTTTTTCAATTATTTTGTTCTGAATATGTTGTTTTGTACTCTGTCCGCTTAAAATTTTTAAAGTACTACTCAGGTAATTAGGTGAAAGATTTAAATCGTTTGCAATTTGAGTAACCGTAGGAATTCCATTGTCCAGAATTCCATTGTCATCAAAATATAAGTTTAGTAGTTCTTCTAGTTTCGCTAAAATTTGATGATTATTAATCTTTCTTGTTATGAATTGTCGCTCATAATATCATTGAGCAAAGTTTAAGAATAGTTCAATTTGAGAGATAATTATACTTTCACTAAACTTGTCAATATTGGATTGATATTCCTGTTGTATGCTCTTTAGTAATTGTTCTAAATTGAGTTCTTCTTTTTCGGAAAGAAAGAGAGCTTCATTTACTGCATAGCCAAAAAAGGCATATTTTTTTATTGATTTTCCCAATTTTGTATTCCATAAAAAATCTGTATGTACAAGTAAAAGCCAACCAGATGCATTGACTTCTATATTTTGATTTATTTGAATTTGTAAAACCTGATTTGGTGCAATAAATGACAAAACACCTTCATCAAAATCATACTTTTGTTGCCCATAATTGAATTTTTCATTTACATTCCGTTTTAAACCAATAGAGTAGAACTCCTGAATCCATTTAATCTCTTTTGTGTCTGTAGGGTAATCTACGTTACTGTAATCTACCAGACTAATTAATGGGTGTTCAGGTTTTGGTAGATTGCAGTATTTGTGAAAATCACTTATCGCTTTAAAACGGAATGTGTTTATCATTTGTTAAATATAAATTATTATTTTTCTTTATATAATATCATACCTGCGTGATAAAGAATACCGTTTTTAAATTCTCCATCTGCAGTAAAACCTGTATCATCTTTATATTCAATATGGTTTCCAGTTATCCAATAATCTCCCTGGTAGGCACTTTTTCGGTTTCCTCTGGCTTCATTATAACGGTTGTTGGGCAGTAATTCGTGACGTATGTTTCCATCCTTGGTTACCCACATTCCTATATATTCTCTCGTTTCCTCTATCGTCATATGCATTTAAAATTTAAATATTAAATCCTGTGGATATTCCTAAAGTTTTGTTTTCGTTCATAGCTTTCTGGATTATATCTATTTTTATGTTAGCATAATGATGTGCATCTTCTCCCATAAAAAAATGAACTGGTGGATGCTCTTGTTCACTCAGAGTAATCAAAACTTCAGCACCTTTTTCTGGATCGTTGGGTTGATTACCATTAATTTCTTTTAAATGCGCTTGTTCCATTTCACGAGCTGTTTTATAATCTTCAATTGAACTATTAGGTGTTTTAACAGAACCTTCTGATAAAAAATTGGTTCTAAAATAACCTGGATATACTAAGGTTGTATATACTCCAAATGATTTCATTTCTTCGGCTAAAGCTTCTGTAAAACCTGCAACAGCAAATTTTGTAGAACAGTAAATACCGAAACCTGCAAAATCTCCTGTATAACCACCTATAGAAGCGATATTAAATATGTGTCCAGATTTTTGTTTACGCAAGTACTGTGTAGCATTTCTAATTACGTTTAGAGAACCAAACACATTTACTTTAAAATTATCTTCTACTTCTTCTGCTGAAAGCTCTTCTAAAGTTCCAATTTGGCTGTAACCTGCATTATTAACTAAAACATCAATTCTACCAAAATGACTAATTGTAGCTTCGATAGCAATCTTAACATTTTCATTTTCTGTTAAATCCATTTGAATTGGTAAGAATTTTTCATTTTCTTCTCCAATTTCATTAATTAAGGCTTGTTTGTTTCTTGAAGTAGAGGCAACATTATAACCTTTAAAAAGAAGTTTTTTGGTTAATATTAATCCTAAACCTTTAGATGCTCCTGTAATAAACCATACTTTTTTTGTGTTCATATTCTTAAATTTAGATTATGGTACAAAATTGACTTATTCCAGTACTTTTCACTTTTCCAAATCTAAGAATGATATAGTCAAATCTATTTTATCTGACGATTTTTGGTCATATTACCGCTAACGGTCTTGTATAAGATTAGTGGCGTGTTTAAGCACCTAATTTAGCAAATACAAACCGAATAGAAAATTGGCGAGGATTTTCATAAGTAGGATGGCAATAGCAATTAATTTTATACGGCTTAAGTTTAATTCTCTTTAAATTGATAGTATAAATCAGAAAGAACAAAGAGAGGTTTAAGGTTATGATATACGCTGAAGCGTTAGACTTCGTCAACATTGATAATCCCCTCTCTTTTACTACTTCAACCACGTTCAGTTCTGTGAGGCTCGATCTCGTTTTCAAGTTGTTGTGATTAAGGTAGTATGCTCTTTCATAAAATCAGTTCTTATGAATAAATATAAAGAAACTTTTGGAGTTGATATCAGTAAGGATGTCTTTGATGTTTATGGTAGTGAAATCGGTCATTCTCAATTTAAGAATGATGAGCAGGGATTTAAATTATTTGTCAAAACACTAGCCTCAGAATCTTTGGTAGTTATGGAAGCTACCGGCTATTACCACTATCGACTTGCACAGTTTCTTTAC